>Ga0126342_10011520_pt1 | contig 15797 bp, 7 predicted proteins | sample Cyp1metagenome_FD_92528 | JGI IMG/M metagenome (GOLD analysis project Ga0126342, IMG submission 92528) | Coral microbial communities from Lord Howe Island, Old Settlement Bay, Australia - Cyphastrea 1 metagenome | ecosystem: Host-associated > Invertebrates > Cnidaria > Coral ... | reverse complement strand
TTTGATAGCAATGAATGTAATTGTTCAAGGGGGGTTGGTTCACGGATGTCTGGTTTGAGGCAGGGTAAAGTGGGGTAGGGTCAAATGTGAACCGGGAAATGTTGTTTTTTTCCTGGAAGGGTTGCATATTTTTGTTAGGGTAGGGTCGAATGTGAGGGTGCGTGCGGTTCTTTTGGAGTAGGGTCGAATGTGAGGCTGCGGTAGGGTCGAATGTGAGGTCCGTACCCGTGGTGACGATGACGATGACGATGACGATGATGATGATGATGATGATGATGATGACGGTGGTGATGATGATGACGACGATGATGGTGATGATGATGACGATAATGACGATGATGACGGTGGTGGTGGTGATGATGATGACGGTGGTGGTGGTGGTGATGATGACGGTGGTGATGATGATGTTTGATGATGATGACGGTGGTGATGATGATGGTGACGTTGATGATGACGATGATGATGATGATGACGACGGTGGTTATGATGAGGATGATGATGATGATGACGACGGTGGCGATGATGATGATGATGATGATGGTGATGATGACGGTGGTGATGATGATGACGATGATGATGGTGATGATGATGACGGTGGTGACAATCACTTATATTGATTCTATTATAGATTGCTTGAGCAAGTAGGTTGATCACCGATGACCGGATACATTTCCTCGGACAACGACTTGAGAACAGAGTTTATGAGGTCTAAAAATAACAATATCTAATATTTATATATAGAGACATGATAATGATCGGCCATTCAGAATTGAGACATCTCTTAGTGCAGAAAGATCGATGGATGCAATAAAAAAGAAAAATACGAAAAAAGTTACACCTACAGTAGATATACTGTATGTAAATATAAAGCAACTTGCATCTTCCATGTAACGAGACATATCCATCCCACTTGCGACATGCAATCCACTGGGTCACGATCTGCGAAGGGGATCCCCAGGTGAAGATCGACGAGATGCTTTTGGGAAAAAAACACATGGCAGCATCCATGGATCCCGGCGGTTTCATGAAGATGTTGCAGGAAGGGTCGGTGACGGAGGCGGGGACCTTAAAATGTCAACATTTTGGAAACCACCGGCTTTTGCAAGTGGTCTGAAGCACCAAATGCAGGAAATATTACTGTGCATATTTCTGTTGATTTTTGCCAGAAAAAATCTGTTCTCCTTAAACAAATGTATAATCCATTGCCAAACCTTCAGGCATCTTGGACACTGGCACTGCTTTCAGGAAGAGATGCATAATACACTATACAGTACAGTACATATACAGTAATACACTATTGTACAATATATAGTACAGTACAGTACAATCATGTAGAACTATAGGTTTCTGTTGATATTAAATTAGTTTCTGTAGAACTACAATACAATACAAGGCTGTATAGCATTGTAATTTTTAATTTTTTTTACTTGTTTTATAAATGTTTTCATAGTTGTTTTTTGATTTTATCTACACTTTTGTTGGTTTCTTTATTTTTCATTGATTTTTACAAGGTTTTTTTTTTGTATCTTAAGTGCAAAAACCATATTGTTTTTTCAATGTTTTGTTAATTTATCTTATTGTTTTTTCAATGTTTTGTTAATTTATCTTACCATATGATATGTGCAATGAGCTAACTCAATTCTAAGTGGCATGTTTTAATTTACAAAATTTTATATGCCACGTGTGGTTAAAAACATATATATTCTAAGTGCTGGGCCATGAGAGTATATATATAAACTATACAAATTATATATGCCTCCTATAACATTTCTATAGCATTTTAGGGTCTCAACGGTTTCAACATTTCGCCCTAGCTTTGGGGATTGAACGACCCACAATTGACATCCTATCCCAGGTACCTGGGTGCTTTACGCCTGGCTGCCATGGGACACACGTCGCGTCAAAGGATCTTCCTGATGCCTCTGGGAGGTGGGGAATGAGGGAAAAAGTTAGTGAGTCAACCGGTTGGGGACATGATTTTATATGGTGTTTGTTTTCCAAAGTACATTTTGTGGGTGGATGATTTTTTCCATACCAATTAGCCATGAACTGATCAAGTATGCGGTTAGGAGAAGCTGGAAATCCACAGTCAAGCATGATGAAATTCCACACTTGAGTTCAGTTCAAGTTATCGCATTTCTTGGGGTGGATTAGGTTTTTTGCCAGGGATGCGTCGCTAAGTGCCTAAGTTTTGGGTTGGATCACCGATTTCGAAGGGAACTGAAAGACTGGTGAGGCTTGCGGAGTCATTCCGGGGGTTGTGAGGTATCTGCACTTTCATCACAGTGCCAAAACATCAAAAATTGTGGAATTCAGTTAGTTATAACTTCACATACGGGAGTGACTCCCCAGAAAGTGGATAAAGTGTCGCCATGTATATATATATATACATAACATTATATAATCATTCAAAAGTGATGCTGGTCAGTGTAGCATACGACAATCGCAAGTGGTCCATCATTCCTGTCATCTGAATCCGCACATGAAGGAAAGTAACCATGGTTGTGAGCCATGCCATCATATCTTACTGGTGCGAAACGTAGGGAATGGATGGGTTGCTGGGATGATTATTGATAGTTATTGTGGATCATTCCCGAAATTTCCCTGCGTTTAGCACCAGTAAGATACTCTCTACCAGCTACCAATCTCGCAAAGGAAATCAATCTATTCATCCACAGTGTTTGTTCCGATGGGAATTTTCGCCACGCTTGTTCTGACAGGGTAAGAACTGGGATATCACCCTCTGGGCGGCCTGGAAGGTGGCGTATTCAACAACCGTCCAGAGGCAATGGGATGATTTTCTGTAAGTTGGGTAGTGGATTGTAGCCGTACACCTACTGTCGATTTTTAGGTGTTTTATTTTTTTTGAAATGCTTTTGGGGGTGGATGGATTTACATCAGGTATGCCTCTAAAAGTCAAACTTTTAGCAGGGGAGCAACAAGCCACCAAGGAATTGGTATAAATACAACGAACCGACATTATAGCCAGCCATTTTACGGGGTTATAATGGGCATACAATGAGACATAACGCTACTACCAACATGATGTGTATATATATACATACATACATACATACATCTATATATATATACATATATATATATATATATATATGAAAATGGGGTATATCCCCAATAGCAAATTCATGGGGAACATGGCTGTCATCAAATGGTGGCCTTCTTCGATTAATGAAACATACCACATGACCCACGTGAAGCTTTCGAGGTGGAGGGACTTGGGGCTTCACAGAAAACACCGTCCCTGACCAAACAGGGCGAAGATGCACCAATGCCGAACAGAAATCCTAAAACATGGACAGATCCCATACATCAATACGATATAAGCAAGGTGTAAATCCAAGTTTTTTTTTTAAACGGATGTAAATCCAAGTTTTTTTTTGGGTATGATGGGTAACCTGTCGCTGTGATTCATGGTTGGCACGCATCCCGAACTGACCAGACATGTCAGGTTAGTGAAGTGAATCCGTAGAAATATCAATAATTAGTCACTGGAATCAAGATAATCTACAATGTCATATTATAATATGAATAAAACCCGTCATAGTTTTGTACCATCACCAGAGTTCATATTCAGAGTTCATTCTATATCTATATTTATCATTCTATATCTATACATGATTAAATCATATTAAATCACTGGTTGGTGGTTTGGAACATTTTTTATTTTTCCAAATATTGGGAATAATCATCCCAACTGACTTTCATATTTTTCAGAGGGGTAGGTCAATCACCAACCAGATCATCTATGATGATAGGTTTACCCTCTGGTAAACTAACATAACTATGGAAAATCACCATTTTATAGCTGGGTAAATCAACTATTTCGACTGGGCCATTTTCAAGTTCGCAAACTTTAAGCGTTTACCAGAGGGTAATAGATTCTAAGTTCCCCAATTCTTGACCTCCATCGTTGGTTTTGGGTTTCCAACCGTGGGTAGGTCATCGTTGGTGCCCTGGGAACGGCCTTAGACTTGCTGGCGCAACAGGTGGATCTGGCCAGGTGCAGCATGGCGGTGGTTCAGGCCACAAATTGGAACCCTAGAAATCATCCCAGGTGGTGAATTATGTAGAATGATTATGGTAGTATAATGAATTATGGTTGTATAATGATGAGAACCATCTGTAATATTTAATGTTTTCGTTCATGATTTCAATGATTATCATGGTTTGAGCCTTTGAGCCATGGTTTGTCCTCCAAATAGAATTAAGCCATTACAGAATATTACAGATACATTGGTTGATTGGTTAATCTAGAGTTATTGGGGATTATGATAAGCCATACTGTAGGGAAATCTATCAACCAGCTCGCATCTCAGATGGGAAAAAGTACAGTAGTATTTTTTTAAAAGCTCATTTCAGCCCGTCCACCAGGTGGTCGATATAACCGGAAATCTGCAGGCTGTTTGGTAATTTTGGAACACGATCGGCCTTTAGGATCCGAGTTATATTCCGACATCGGCCTTTACCAATTGTTGGCCAAACAACGGAACACCATCTTATTTTTTCTATGGTTAATTGTCAGTTTTATCATACCAAATTTCCAAATTACCATGAAATTTGGTCATTCTCTCTAATTCTGAAACACATGCCAAATTGTATCAGGGGCTCTGATAGAGATTTACGTTTTTGTTGGGGTAGTGGTTGGTATTTCCCATCTTTGGAGGGATTTTGGAGGGTTAAGGATCACCTCAGGTGGTGAAACATATTGGTTTGCCCCCCCAAGATGAGAATTGTAATTTGAAACGCAATTCAATTCAATGAACGCTGTACTACAGATATCTACAGATGTTATTTTCTTCCTCATTGGTTGCTGAAAAAGGAGCCACCCCACACCATTTTAGGGTAAATGGAGCCAAACTGAGCTATCTATTCTTCACCAAAGGACATTAAATTCGTGGATTTGCTTCATGCTTTCCTCACCCTAGTCTTCTGAAGACCAGGCACTATGCGTGCGTTTGGGGCCAAAAGGACATTCATTCCCGAAAGATCCTGGAACGTTGAAGCCTGCAAGGCTGCTTTGAAACTACCCAGACATGGGGGTCTTTGCTTTCAGCAGTTGCAAGCAACCTTTCAAAATCACCTCAACATGGTCCACTTATGACGTCCCAGAAGTGTTTGAGCTGGAAGACCCGGAAACCCATCCATCCAAGGCTGGGTCAAAGAACTTTGTGACATCTCTTGGATACCATTTCATTTTTCATGCAAGGTTGGATGTTCGATTGCTGGCCTTCCGCGGTAGTGCTGGAGAGCAGGTGGGGCGTTGGGGTGGTTTCTAGTGGCCATTCCATTGGGGTAACCTCTGCAGCTCAGGAGCGGCTGACGAAGATTCTGAGACTGTTGTCGCCAGCTCCAGCTGCCGCAGCCCCAGCTGCTGCAGCCTCCACATCTGCAGCCCCTGCAGTTCGTGTGGCCGCTTCGGTTCCTGCAGCCCCTGTGGCCCCTTCGGCCCCTGCGGCCCCTGCAGCTCCTTCGGCCCCTGCAACCTCTGCAGCCCCTGCGGCCCCTGTGGCCCCTGCCTCCTCCTCCACACCCCTGGCCCGCGCCTTTGCTGCGGGTGCCGCGGCAGCGGCGACAGCTGCAGCACGTGGAGAGGCGCCAGCCGAAGCGACGGCCTCGGCGGAGTCCAGCCGACCCGGGTGGAAACTGGAAGCGCGCTCTGTGTCGTTGCTGGATGCGCTGCTGGATGACGACTGAGGGCCAAAATGCGACCGCGGGGGGGGGGCTGATGGTCAGCGTTGTTGGAGCGTGGGGAAGCGGAGATCTCAAAGTTCTTTTTCTCTTTAGATCTCTTTAGTATTTTACGTATTTTAGTGATGTAGGATGCATGTACACATACAGGCCTGTTATTTCAGGCAAGATTGAAACTATTTGAATCTTTTCGAGCACATCGGATAGCACATGTGCAGTGCAGGATGTAGTTCACGACCAAGTCCCTCCAAGAAAATCCCCATGAGCTGAGGTTCCATGTATAAAACTACTTTGGGATACTTTGCGGGATAAGGTCTTTGTTCCCTAATGGAAGCACCTGTACTCAGTCCAAGTACAAAACATAACTGCCTTGTATTGTTGTTTCTTGTCATTCCATTCTTGTGATAGGGTTTGGTGATTTACGCGCCTGCCCTTCTCAGATGTAGTATCATTGTATGACCACACGATTCCGTCATGGATCCTGACCAGTTTTCAGGAGGTCAAGGGGATATGCAGACCTCGGGTAACGAGATCCAGACGGCCTCGAAGATAATATAGCACAAATTTCACACAGAGCGATCTTTGTGGGAAGCTCATGGAAGCTCCCTGTTGCGGATCATTCTCTTGTGGCACAAAGCAAACTCTTCAGAAGTCACCCAGGGTCCTGGTTGTCTGGGATCGCCATTGCGCTGTGTTTAATCTCGTGTCCCATTCGAGACCATGTTCACTTTTGTGCCCCGACCAGATTCATACGAAAGAAGGACGAGTCAAGACACACACCACATTGAGAACCTGCATGTGCTGCGCGTCATCAAGAAGTTGGCTTTCAACGTCAGCCTCTCACCTCAAACCAACCAGCCTTAACATTACCAGCATCCCCGGGTACATCGACTGAGCCAGCATGCCACCGGATATTGTTTGGGGATGCTTCAAACATTTGTCATTTACATAAAAATGGAAAGGCATGGATTGCTTATTTTCTTATGCCAGCAAAAGCAAGAAACATCACGAAAAATCGATCTTTTGATAGAAACAACAAGGAACATTTTTTTTTGGTTTGTTACAACAAATGACAAACATTGGATGGTTTCACAGAAAGCAATGGTTTCAAGTCCTGACGTTGGCGGTTGGGGCCCTGGGGGGATCCCTGGGGGGGTGGTTGGGGGGGTCGGGGTTACTTGGTGGTTCATAGTAGTTCATCATGTTTTTTATTGGGGAGAACGAACCAACAACATGGGATTTCCATGGATTGAACCCATGAGGATTCGAATCAATCAACATTACTGGTGATCGCTAGTGATATGGGAGATATTGGGAGATCATCCATCAACATGGGCAATATATGGCAATATAAACTATAGTAACAACTGGTGTTAAAATGTGTGAAACCTCCCGGCCCTACCAGACAAAAACATGGATATGTTCCTGTGCCGCAATCAGGAGTCAATCCTCCTTTGCATGGAACCCCAAAATAACCAGACTAGTTGGGACACGATTTCCAATGACTTCCATGATTTCAGGAGGTTCAGCAACAAAGATATTAGTGCTGCACTTCAGCAGCAAACATTGAGCCGGCCTCAATGGTTCATACAATCAACTACCATCTGGTTATGACTAACATAGCCATGGTATAGATGGCCCATTTATAGATGGTTTACCTATAAAAAATGGTGATTTTCCATGGCTATGTTAGTCATAACCAGATGGTGGGGATTCAACCAACAAAAACATGGATGTCATCAGCAACAAACCAGACGGAACTAGCAGTATGAATGCGATAAACCCAACAAGGACCCAATTGTGAAGGTTTATAAGGAACACCAACAGGTATAACTAAGCATGTGGGGATCATTAGTTACTTATGGATACTTATGGTCCGTTTGATTGTGTTTACAAACTTCTGATCGTCAGGAATTTATTGTGGGCAGTAGGAGACGGACATGGTTACTCTGGATTACAAGGAAGATGAAGGACCATTGAAACACGAATCGCACATTCTTTGTGCACTCGAAAGACGTATCGCGGGGTAGCGAATCTTGGCCCATCTTAAGGCTTAGGGGACAGACGACCACAGATCCCAATGATGGGCAATGGGCTACAACTTCTCAAAGGGCCATCGGTAAATTCATCCAACTGTCGACGGGAAAGGCCCTGACTGCACCGGTGCTGGCGCAGCAAGCGCAGCAAGTGCAGCAAGGGGCCGGGGTCTCATTGGGGAAGGATGACTAAAAATTACTGTATGCCCATTGTCATATCCTAATTGATATAAGTTATAGTTCTATAATTATATCATGTTATATCACATATATTCGTAGAAGCCAATGACTATGACAATGATTTAGTTTGGTGACCACTTTTCTATACTTTTCTGATTATACATGTACAGAGTAAACATGATGAATGTTGAATGATTTCGGGACCACCACACAATTACTGGACAATAGGGTATCTGCGGGTGTCTGAAAATTGCGTATACCTGCTCCCAAAACCGCAAAATTTCACGGGGAAAATGATGACACAGTCATATTGAAGTCATATTAATTTAGTATGATACATATACATATATATATAATATATATATAATATATATATATAATATATATAATATATATATATATTATACATAATGATTTTCCCAGTAGGCCGCTTTTCATTGGTCCGTTTTTTTCTGCAAAAAACATCTTCAGCAGAACTTCACCGGATTTCCCCCTGAGGCCCTGAGTTTTGAGGCGGAACAGGAGCTCTTAGCGCATGAGTTCGGAGATCCCAGGTGGATGGGGACCTTTTTCCGAACCGGAAACCATGGCTTTTCCACATCTGGGTATGGATCAATACCTATTAATACCATTTTTAGGGGAATGAACATCCACTTACCAGCTATTTTGATGTTCACCAGGGGTACAAGGTTTTGACACACTGCCATCTAAACGTTTACCCCAGGAAAAAGAAGGGGGGTCACCATACACTGAGGATCAAGTCCATCTTTGAGAGCGGCAACGCCAGTTGTTTGGGGCCCAGAACCTTGAGAAACGTGCCACCTGTGCCATGATCTGGGCCAAGATCATCCAAGGCTCCAAGGCGAAACCAGTCAACACAGGGCACACAAAATGGAGATATTATATGATATTATGACAGATGAGGGTACGTTTCTTGGTCATCTTCCTTCACGTTTTTCCAACCTGGAAAGTGCCGCATTTTTTCTGCTTTTACAGGGGTCACGTGCAAAACACCTCAACCCCCTATTGTTGCTGGCCAATCGTTCCATTTTTGTTGCTTGATCTCTGGTTAATTCACCTACATACGGGGTACTTTGGGGTACCATATTTATGACTAGATGTTCACTATTTTGAGGACCGCCCGAACATGGGTTCTATACAATTTAATGGATTATTTCGTCACTTTAAAACTTGATGACTGCAACACATCAGAACTTGTTTATTTTTCCATTCTAAACCTTGTTGATTTCACCCCAAACTTGGGATGTGTTAAACTTTACCAATCCGTTGTGTTGAGACGCGGCCCCAGTCAAGTCGGCTGCTGAAAATTTGCAGGTCGGAAAATCCTGAACTGTTGCCTGGGTTCTCCGGCCACGCTGTGAGCCCAGTTACTGCAGATCTCCAGCCGGGAATCAAACGTGGCTCCTGTACAGCTCCATTGATAGATGAATTCTGTATATTATGTTGAATTTATATGAATTTATAGGGGATTTGCATGGATTTGGATAGATTTGGATGTGGCATTTAAAGGTATTTCACATTGCTGTGTTTGATTACCCGAGGGTCTCCCAAACCACCAGGTGTGACTAACTACAACCACGAGTTGTTTATTGCGTGGATCGCAACGATGTGTCTTAACCATCCCTGCTCGCTCAGGGTCAGCGAGCAGCTGTGGAGCCATGTCAAGGTCCCGCTGTGAAGCATTAGAAATTGAGATTGTCTTAAGATAGGACCCCAAATGGCAATGTAGAGGGGAACATACTCATAGTCCGATGGATTTTTGGTGTTTTTTTATTTTCCTACAAACCCAGAGTGGTATTGAAGTCAGATTTGGGATTTGATGAACACATATAGGGCATTTCACCGTTGAACATGGTCACTGACTCCTTTCATACTACTTGCCAAGTGGGATTATCATGAATTATCCCTGTTTGTGTACACGTTGCTCTTCAAAAACAGCGAAATAGCAGAAAAGGAGTAGGAATTATAGATATTGATATAGATCAATATAATCGTGAATAAATAGATACCTAAAGAACCGTGTATATATGTATATATGTATCATATATCTACAGATCTGAAACCCAAGGATTCCGAACTAACTCCACCTCCAAGGGTCAAACATCAGCTCAACGGTAAGAAAGTGGTGAGCCCCTCCCATTTGGGTATACCAGATACATACATATATAATCATATATATATACTGTATATATATAATTATATATATATACAAATACATTCACATATACATATTATACATATACATGTATACACACAAACACCTAGAATAATTACGGAATGCCCCCCCAAAACCAATCGCATATTCGGAACGCCATGGAAACCTCTGGAAAGGCCTTTGCGCACAACTACCACGTGCGCGAGCTGGGAAGCCCGGAATTTTCCTGGACAGTCTTGGGTTGTAATATTTGGGGATTTTCATGGGAGTACCCAAAAATGCATGGTTTACAATGGAAAATCCTATTACAATGAATGGGGGTACCCCCACTCTAGGACAATCTCCATTTATACTCATACTTATAAAGGGGCTATAATTTCAATGGTTAATGATGTTATATATATATATATAATATCTAATGGTTAATGGTTAATAATCATTGGTTATAATGTGGTAGAGCCAATATTGTTATATAAACAATCCATGTCACCATTTTTATGGGTGCGATTGAAACCATCCCCAAATAGTAGGTACTATAAAGCATTGGGTGTCATTATTTATATCTAGATATGTAGGGGTGTATTTGTTGGCTCAAGTGTTGAATTTCGATTTATAGGTCTCAATTCCGACTCATTCCCAATTTGATCGCATACCCTCTGAAGTTCTGACACATCCTCAAGTCTCAATCCATTTGGCACCGCGAAACTTACAGCCCTTTGAGCCACCCTGAAAACTGAAATGGAACCCCCAGATTTCTGGGTTTGGAAAATGTTAAACTTTAAGGTTCTATAAGACCCCATAGACAAGATTCCAAACATACGTTAGGAAGTATTCCAGCACCTGAAACAACATCAGGAAACACCCAAGTGCTTGGGCTTGGCATCCCATTTTGATGGAGGATTTTTTTTGCGTCCAAACCAATACTCACCATCTTAATGGTATATACTGGTATATATGTTTGTATACTATGGGCATAATGGACTCAGTTTTTTTGGATAATCCATTGGGGTATATATCTTGTATATATCTTATATATTTCTTATATTACTTATATTGGTATAATATCCACTTTTGTTCTAAAAATGGGTGAATCTGTCCTAAGCAAGAGCCAGAAGCTATCCCAGGCTCTTGGACTCTACGCCTCGGATGTGGCTCAGCATCGAAATGTGGTCCGAACTGTGGCAATTTTAAACTGGCGGCTTTGTCCTCCCAGCTGGGTTATATTTTATGATTATCTAATATAGTTCTATAATGTTCTATATAGTTCTAAGAATATAGTTTTTTTATGATTATCATATAGTTCTAAGAATATAGGGTTATATTTTATGATTTATGATTATCATATAGTTCTAAGATGTTCTAAGAATATTCAAAGGTACCTATCCCCGCATTGAACAGCTCGACCCTGCAAAGGGTGTTGGAATGCGTTGAAATCCACCAAGGAATCGAATGATTTATACCAATAGGATCCAATAGGAACTTGGAAGCCACCACTTTCTTCTTTGGCAAGTTCCACGCTAGATGGCTATGAGGTGGTACAGTATGCCCCCAAACTCTGATGCTCTGTTCACACCAAAATCGCTGGTATTTATGATGACTATTGGATGTTCATCCCCCTTCATGGAACAAATCATGGGTAACATTATCCGTTCCCAATACTACGGTAACCACATTTAAGTATGTGGAGGGCTGGCGAGACCGCGACGCCCTGGAGGTAGTATGACGGTATGAAACATCAGTTCCATCCGTATTAAAATGTATGTGCAAACAAATTGGATTCGGTATGTTTAAATGGCTGGGCGGGCCAAGGAAAACATTCCCGGAGGTAATCTAAAATACATTAAACAATACCAGTTCGGATATTTAACAATCCGTACATTTAAATGTTGTTACCGTACCAACCAATGCAACGAGTTGGTCTGTCCAGTCTGGTTGACAACAGGAATCCCCTCATGGATTGTGATTATCCCTAATCCATGGGTCAGTAGAATCTTCAAATTAATCCGAATCAAGCATCAACCAACCATCATTGATCAGCTACGTCTCCATATATCCCCAGGTGTTTAATGCTTGACATCCCCAAATGAGCCAACCATCCTTTGATCAATGCCACTGCGCAGCCACTGGGATCTATGTCCAGGTTGGAGCGGCACTACACCTTCTACAACCTCTGGGATCGCATGAAGCGTGCAGGATCTATGCAGGCAGGGTTCCCGTTGGTGGAATCGTGAGGGTGAATCATTGGATTTCAATCAATGCTATAGGGATCTATAGGGATCTATAGGGATATAATGGATATGCTGTTCCCAACACCATGTTTTATGGGATTTAAACTATGCTGGTTGTTATCCAAGTGGGATCAACGGACAGATCCATGTGGCCTTTGGGGTTGGACAACGCCCATGTCATACGTTTGTGATTAGTAGCGCCTGCAAAAACGGATTTTTTCAGCGAAGGATTGGCATAATCTCCCTAACAATGACTGGAAAGATGATGTTGGAATAGTCCGATTGACATATTTACCCTCCGGTAATTTAACATAGCTATTGAAAATCACCATTTATAGTGGATTTTCCCATTAAAAATTGTGATTTTCCATAGCTATGTTAAATTACCAGAGGGTATTTAAAGCTTATGTACAGATTTTGGGGGATGCGTATGCTCCAACGCCTCCGGCAAAGTCACCGTTGTGTTGACCCATTCTGTTTTACCATCGCACAGGGATACCACAAAAATAAAAATAATAATCAATAATAATACTAAAAATAATAACAACAATAGTAATGAGAATACAATATTCAATAATCACATATATAATCAATATACAGATTAATATTTGGATATATTTGGGGAAAGGTCATTACTAACAGATTGGTTTATATAAGATGGTTTACTATAATGGATCTCTAAGAAATCATGTTTTTTGACCATCGAATAGGGGCTTCTTGCACTGTACATTGATTTTTTTGGGGTACCCCACGATGAGGTCTTTGCTGCAGATTGCTACTTCGGCGTCGTGGCGATGTTGCTGAACGCTCTGCCATTGGACCAAGAGACTGCCAGAGTATGGCATCATGTGGTACTGCCACGATCAAAACTATGGATTCAAACCGCTGTTGAAATGTAGCTAAGTTGTACCAAAGTGGTTTTACGGTGGTTTCAGGTCTGACATTGTGAAGAACATGACTTCAGATGACTTCCTGCTTCAGTAACCCCCAAAAGAGAGAAACGCTTTAATTTATCGCGATTTTAGCACGATTTTGCTTTTCTATCGATCTTTCTGGCGGTTACTATTATTATAGTTACTATTATAGTCATTATTTTCTATAGTTACTATAGTCATATTATATGCTACTATTATTACTATAACCGTCCTTCGATTTTCCGGGGAAGATCACGTGACTCCAAGGCCTGCCATTGAGTTTGAGGATGGCCTCACCGTGGCTCAGGAGGCAAGGCCAGGATGGCCATCCATTGGGATATTCCAACAGGGAACGGCACCCATTTTGAGGGATAAAAATAGAGGTCTACCCTCTGGTGATGTCAAAATAGCTATTGAAAATAGTCATTTATACATTTAGTTAGCTGATTTAGCCATTTTTTTAGCATGGTGATTGGTGGTTTTCCAGTTCGTTATGTCAACGTTTACCAGAGGGTAATATGAGGGTAATATGTCACAATGAGGCAACCAACATGAAGCCAGCATTGGGGATATGACGACTGAGAGTTGGATGATGATCCCAATGGGTTTTCGGTTTTTTGGAATGGGTTGAAACCACCAACCGTTCTCCAACCAGCAATATATGATAGGATTTAATAGGATTTAATAGGATTTAGTAGGATTTAATAGGATTTAATATTATATGATAGGATTTACTATGATGATATATACATTAAACTAGGATTTAATAGGAAAATCTGAAGATGATGGATACACCATGATAACCCCGATAAACCATGATAAGAAGTGATAAGCAGTAAACCACTGCACCTGCTCTTTTTTCAGACAAACCCAAATTGGTAACCAACAAACAACCGGGTGGTGTAACCAGTTGGAATGGGGTCAACTGTGGTTAGTGCTTGATGTTTAGCCATTAGCCTATGGAAGCACAGGGTTTCAAGCATCCAAGCATCCAAATACTGCAGGTCGTTCATCTCTGAACTAAAATGTTTGCAATTCTGCTGGCTTGGTTTCCCTGAAGCAATCGAGAGATTACTTTGTGTCACAGTACCAGCATGGGCTACAGGTCCAAAACCAAATTAACCCAAAGAGGTGGGTCGTTTTGCCAGTCATGATAGATATATATATATAATATGTATATATATAATATATATATAATATATATAATATATATATATATATATATATTTGCGCAAGTTCATGATTCTGAGCAAAAAGCCACATGAGCAGAGGCAATTTGTATAGCAGGTCGTGCCGAGAAATCGGATCCAAGAGGAAGGTTTGGGACAGATTCTACAGTATCCTCCAACAAAAATATAAAGAAACACAATTTAACACTGTAGACCATGAGTACAATATATTTCCCACGTAGATTTCCAAAAAAAAAATCCCATATCTATTCCCATCTATTTCCCACATAGGTTGCTACGTATGCGACCTTGCCAGATCTTCCTCACTGCCATGGAGATGTTGGAGCGCAACAACGAGACTCAAGGTGCCATATGGCTATGGGTCAAAACCCTGGTACCGTGCCGTGAACCCCAAGTCATAGCTGGTTTTTTTTGATGTGAATGAACCACTAAAATTGATCATAAATCATAACAATAGGTTTTGACCCATCCCTGATATATGGATAAACTTTAATGACCTCACGTCGCGACCAAACCCTGGAATCATGGTTAGTAAAGGGAATTATCCCGATTGTTTGCCTTATTTCAGGTTGGTGAATTATTATACTTTACCCAGATGTATGGTGATTTAGCCCAGAAAAAATATGAAAACATGTGATTCAATGGTCAGTTTCTGGGATTTACTGTTCCATATGGGATTTACTAGAGAATTTTGTCATGGCTGTGTTACCCAAATTGGCTGGAAAATCCCTGAACTAAGCCCAACTATAAGCCATAGTGGATTTTCCAGCCAGCCAGGTTGGAATTTGCGTCTCAGGATCCAGATTATGGGTGATCTAAATTTGGGCCATGATGGATCATTCCCTTAAAAACCCCTTGTTGATGCATAAATTTAAGTCTCCTGATGTCTCCTGTAATTAATAGAAACTACTTTCCAGTAGTTGTTTTGCACCGGGTCTTGTACCTCATAGCTAAATTCAACCCTAAAACTGAACGGATTGGTTTTTAGAATTTTGGTGGGGCTTGCGTTTACAGTTTACAGTGGGGAAAATAAGTTCCCGTAAACTCATTGTGAAAATGATCAGGTCTTGTGGTGGAAAAATCTTAGGGTCCACCCAATGGTGAGTTCATTTGCTGCCAAAACGGTGCCCCAAATGATCAGCGGGCCAAGGGTGTATTAATCAAGGGTTGACATAACAGATCTCATTTAATCTCGGTTATGCATCTACAGATTTATTTACCACAGATGATGATCTCCTTAGTATACTCCGGGGTGAAAGTACCAGGCGCCGAATACACTAGTTGCGCCATGTACTTTTGCCCCCCGGGGGCCCAACATACATGGCGCAACTCGCATTAATATAGCGTGCGCACTTGATCCATAC
>Ga0126342_10011519_pt1 | contig 15797 bp, 11 predicted proteins | sample Cyp1metagenome_FD_92528 | JGI IMG/M metagenome (GOLD analysis project Ga0126342, IMG submission 92528) | Coral microbial communities from Lord Howe Island, Old Settlement Bay, Australia - Cyphastrea 1 metagenome | ecosystem: Host-associated > Invertebrates > Cnidaria > Coral ... | reverse complement strand
TGATCGGCGCCAGCGGTTCCAGCGGCTTCATCGGCATGTCTTTCTGGAAAGCCTATTACGGCCCGAAGCAGGCGGAATCAGTTGCGTCCATTTTGCGCCTATGGTTTGCTTCGCTGCCTTTTGGTTAGTATTGATCCATAGCCTCTTGGCTTGCGATATAGCCTCCAAGTGTCCAACGTACGGCCCCGGCCCCCCCCCCCCCGTTGCGGATCCTGTGGCGGATCGGCAGGCCGCGGAGTGGGTGCCCAAGGTGTCGCGCAGTAGCGGAATGCCTGGAAGTTCAGCCTCCACAAGGGCCGGGGGTCGCCGCCGGGCCGGTGGTTGCGGCCGCCGTTGGTGCGTTTTTGATATATTTTTTTTGTAGTTGGGGTTATGGTAGTTATAACATATAGCTATAGTTATAACATATAGTTATATGTTATAAAGTTGATAAGTTGGAGAATTTCCCTAAGGTTTATGGTTATAACGAACTAGTTAGATGCGGTTATAATGGTATTATGGAGATTTCCTCTTAATAATTTAGCAATCTATCACTGGCATTCACATATTAGTATGAAATTCGTACACAAAGGGACTCCACTTATAAGAATATAATCAATGGAATTTCTGGATTATATGGGGGGTTCCATAAATGGGGGTACCCCAATAGCTGGATGGTTTATTTCATGGAACATCCGAAAATAAAATGGATGATGACTGGGGGTACCCCCATGACTTACGAAACCCTCCATTTTTCATGGAGATGTCCTTTTTTTAGAGGTGAAACCTTGGGTCCTGCGACGCTGGTAGGTAATCCTCCCAGTGAGACTTGACCATCCACTGCATGGCTCTCTTACGCCAGTGTTCCTGGCTTACTTCATGATACCCTCTGGTTATTCAACATAACCATGGAAAATGACCCATTTATAGATGATTCTCCCAGCTATAAACCTCCATTTATGAGGGATTTTCCATGGCTATGTTAAATAACCAGATGGTATATAATCAACTAGTTACAGGAGTTATTTCATCCCATTCTTGTTGTGACTTCCCATCATTTTCCCATCCCTCTATTGCGGGCCACCACTGATGTGTGCATTTCCCGCCTAGGACTTACTATGTGAATGTCGAGACTGGCGAGGCATTGAGCCCGCTGACTTGCTGCGTTTCAGGTACAGTTGCCACAGTATTGGTAGATTAGATGGGCGTTGGTCTAAAAAGGTCCTTGTAGTGATTGTGAATGAGATGGCCATCGTTGTTTCAAAATCATGCCGCGTGAAGAGATGGCATAACTTTTTTGCGGTGGTTCATCATATGATGTCATGTTTTTTTACTTCAGAATTGTTGGTGGATTGGCGTGGGGTTCCGGAAAGTCTAGGAGTGGAGGCCGGGAGGAGCGGATGCTTTTGGATAGCTTTACTACTGCTCTCTGGAACTACACGTCTAAGCTGGAACCCAGTAACCCCCACACCGCACCGGAGGAAAAACAAGATATAATTGAAGCTTTCTGTGTGCTGTCGAGTTGGTGACACACAACATAGCACACCAAAAGTGTCTAACAAATACTGGTTGGTGGTTTGGAACATTTTTTATTTTTCCATATATTGGGAATAATATTCCAATTTGACTAATATTTTTGAGAGGGGTAGGTATACGACCAACCAGAATATGTGGTAATGTCCTTTCAGATTGTATGCTACCAAGCAAGACAGTGGCTCAAGGATGTTTAAGGTACAGTGCCAATTTGCTGAAGAGTCCGCCTACTGTAGGCCAGTTAGGCGATCTTTTTCGCTTCAGAACGGCCGTTTCAGAATGCATTTGCATCGAAACCTGTCTTAGATATGATTTTTCCAATCGCTGTTTTTCAAAATACCTTTAACATCCTTAACACTTGTTGAAGACACTTTATTGATATTTTGCTGTTGTGTATCCTTACCTGTATACCCCATTTGCAAGTGGTATCCATTGAGCCTGATGCTGCCAGACACGTTGGACGCCCCCTGCCACAAACCCACAAGAAGCTTGGCGCGGGCACCAAGTAGTACTGTAGTGGCTTTTGAACATGATTCCACTGGGTGGATTTCGGATTTTTCTTCGGAAACTCATTGGTATTTGGTGGTGTTCAACATGTTTCTAAGTTCGAAGTTCGACACCGCATAGCATGGTCATTCCGATTCTATTAAACCGGCCCAATTTTGACCCTTTCCTCTGTGAGGTCCGGTCAAGAGGCTTCAGAGCAGGCCGGCAAGCCAAAAGCACGTTTATATTGAAATATATTCCATCAACATATGGCAATGTCATGTGTATATTACAGTATATATATATTATAATTGTATATAGAATTATATATAATTATTATTGTATATATATATTATAATTGTATATATATATATATATTATAATTGTATATATATATATAATTATATATATATATGTATACATACATATGTATACAGGCATATACAGGCATATACAGACATATATAGACATAAACAGACATATACAGACATATACAGACATATACAGACATATACAGACATATACAGACCTATACAAACATATACAGACATATACAGACATATACAGACATATACAGACATATACAGACCTACCTACCTACGTACCTACGTACCTACATACCTACATACCTACCTACCTACATACCTACATACCTGCATACCTGCATACCTACATACCTACATACCTACATACCTACATTCCGACCTACAGACCTACAGACCTACATACCTACATACCTACATACCTACATACCTACATACCTACATACCTACATACCTACATACCTACATCCCTACATCCCTACATCCCTACATCCCTACATCCCTACATCCCTACATGTCTACATGTCTACATGTCTACATGTCTACATGTCTACATACCTCCATACCTGCATACCTACATACCTACATACCTACATACCTACATACCTACATACCTACATACCTACATACCTACATGCCTACATGCCTACATACCTACATACCTAGATACCTAGATACCTAGATACCTAGGTACCTACATACCTAGATACCTAGATACCTACATACCTACATACCTACATACCTACATACCTACATCCCTACATCCCTACATCCCTACATGTACACATACACACATACACACATACACACATACACACCTGCACACATACACACCTGCACACCTAAACACCTACATACACACATACACACATACACACATACACACCTACATACCTACATACATACATACATACATTACATTACATGACATTACATTACATTACATGACACTACATTACATTACATTATATTACATTACATTACATACATACCTACCACTTAGGTGGTTCATTTCACTTCCTAAGTAGGTAAGTTCACCCTATTTGTAAGTGGATTTACCCTACTTATTCAACTGAAAAATATATCCTGGAAACACGGTTCTATTTTTTTGGGGTGGGCTGTTATTTGCTATAGGAAAAAACTCAAAATATAGTGCAAAAAAACACATTATTTGTATGATGTTGGAAACGCTTCAGTATAGCAAACCGGCATTGTTTTTATATGTTTTTATACTTGTTCATTGTATGTTTAGCTGGAAACACATTCATGCTTGGTCAGCACAAGCCACCTGAAAAAATGACTGAACAGGGATTGTCTTCTCCAATGGGAATGGACTATCTATATGACATATGGAGTTGTTTGGGCAAACTTAGTTGGTCCTAAAAGTGTTCCATACTTGTGAACCATCAACAAATATCCAGACTTCCCGCCTTCCTACAATGTGGGGCCCCCTAGTTATACGTTGGTTCATAACCCCATCTAACTATGCTTATAAGTAACATAAACCCTAGTTAATGTAGTTGTAAACCCCACATTGTATCTTATTGATTCTTATTGGGGGTTGCTAAAAGTATTCTTCGGGACGAAGCACATCAAGGGAGAAAATGATCGGTCCATGTTTTTTCCTTCTTTCCCAGCCGCGTTTCAGGCGCCGCAGTGGAAGAAGTTTCTTGGATGAAACGCTGACCGCTGATTTGTTCATGGGTTCAACCACCTGACCCCAGTTGGATTGAGGTCTGATTTACCAACAAAGCACTTGAAAAAACCTAGTAACGATCTGTTATCGGTTTTCAACTTTAAACAAATGCATTTTTTTAAAGGATTTTAAAGGTTACTTTTATTGGCGTGAAAAAAAAACACATACACATTTTAAGGTCACTTTGAGCAAGCATGAATCAATGGCTGAATTTGCTCGATGCTTCGTGAAATGGGCATTCGCCTTCAATTCTCCCAGAAACTCTTGGTGGTTTGATGTGGTTTCAACTCATATAAAATCTATGTGTTCCGCCCTGCCTTTGATGATGATCTCCAGTTGCTTTTTTTTGGGGGATTCATGGCTCAACATGGCTCAACCACATTGACCAGTTCAACGTTCCATGTGGATTTTTTTTCCATGCTCTCCCGACACGTCTCGGCTGAGGAAGCGTTTGAAGAACGGCACGGTTATCTCGGTCAAAGCCTGAAGCGCGTTGGGCGCAAGCGGTGGCTTGCGATGGCACCGCAATAATTATGGTTTAAAGCCACCAACATGGAGGTCTCCAAAGTCATGAGGGTCCCCCCAAATCATCCATTTGTTTGTGATGTTCCATGAAATAAACCATTCATTAAACCCGGGGTACCCCCATGACTATGGACATCTCCATATTGTTGTTTTTTTGTTGGTGTGTTTTCTAAACTTAGCATTTGGACTACCAATGTCTAGGGGATTGATCATGGGGTTCAACCATTGATCGACAAAAGTTGGGAGAAATTATAAGACACTTGTCAACCACGCAACCAAGATGACATATATGGCTTTGTCTAAGAAAATGGTTGCCCCCCAGAAGTCTCTGGTAAAAAAAAGTCAATGTTGGGGGAATATCCATCGTATCCCAATTAATATCTGGAGGGTGGTTTGGAACATTTTTTATTTTCCATAATATATATATATGGGATAATCCTTCCCATTGACTTTCATATTTTTCAGAGGGGTTGAAACCACCAACCAGATATGTATGAATATCCGATGATATGCAGTTATTTTCCGTTTGTTTCCCACTTAAATCACCATAGCCTTTTTGGCTGCCCACTGAATCAACGACCAAGGGCCTTTCGGAACCCAGCTTTGGCATCTAGGTCAAACCGATACCCTCCAGTAAACATACATAAAACTATTGAAAATGGTGATTTATAGCGGATTTTCCCATTGAACATGGTGATTTCCATAGTTATGTAAACGTTTACCGGAGGGCAATATGTATATACTGTATATATATAATGCACATTATATAGCATTGCTAGCAAGCCCCAAGAAGATTCAAAAGAGGCAAAATCCTGCCAACAAATATGATAAATTGCTGTTCTATTTGTGGCGGTGACTATACAGTTACATATAAGATAATATATATATATAATTTCCTACATTATATGTGTCAGTCCAACATAATCACCAACATATTGTTCCATTCACAGAAATTGCCCATGCATGCTACGTGCAAGTGATGGCCCCGTTCGAAGACGCCGTGGATTCGCCAGAGGCAGAGTTCACGCGGCGTTGCCAATGCCGGCAGCTAGGCTGCTGAAGGTGTAGTGTACAGATGCATCTGGGAAGTAAGGCTACTTCAAAATATTCGTCTTTGGGTACAAGGTGGTGCCCCCAAGATAGCTAAGTTGGTTTATAACTCCAATAACTATGGTTTATAGGTGATATATCTATAGTTAATGGGCTTATAAACCAACTTATAACTGGGCGGCACCACCTTGTACTTGAGGAATTTATTCTTTGCTGGTGGAAGGAATGAAAAGGGTTGGTTGATTCCAACATCTTCTAAGATTGCCTTTCCAAATGTTCCAAGCACCTCGGAGTTTTGAACAGTTCATTTGGGAACAGTTGGGATATTTTGGGCAGCTCAGCACATATCTCATTTATTGCTGCAGCCAAAAACCCTATCCATCTCCGGCTTCCGCAACGCGCTTCCAAAAACTAAGCCAATAAGCACTTCAGCAAGTAGCTACACTTTAAAATGTGAAGATGTTCAGAACGCTTTCCCTGCAAGCAATTAAATTCGGATTTGCCTGAAAGCTCTCAATGGCCATTGGTAATTGATCAAACGTTTTGTTTTTGTTTTTTCCCATGCGTTTCACGACGTCCTACGGCAGCTTCATTCCAAAGGATTTGTATGAATTTGATCATGACCTCACGTCGTGACGTCACTGGAATGGTGGTTTATTTCAGGGAAATCATCCCTATAATTGGCCGCAAGTTTCAACCATTTTCAGATGAGTGAAATATTACAGTTCAGTCAGATTATATACATATATTACTGTACATATAAATATAATATACCCAGATTGGGGGATGGTCATATACCCAATACTATGATATGATAAAGGATCCAGTTTCCCAGTTGTACAATTGCCTGGCTTGGCGCTCTTGACGTTGGCGGCTTTTGCGCTGAGGAAGGGGATATTCAGCTGGTGCTCTGAACATGCATCACAATTCTGTGACCCATGTTCATGAAAAGTAACCAGCCCAAGAATAAACCACACCAGTGCCACACCAGAATCAACATGTTTATATACACATAATGTATCATAATATCACGATTTGTTTTTGGCATTCATTGGATTAGATTGTGGAACAAACTTTTTCTATTAAGGTTGTCTCACATTATCCAACCAAGATAGGTCTCTAGCAAGCCAAAAAATGGGAAGGTAAGTCATTCAATATTTGAAAAAAGGTGTTTTTTTCCAGCGATAAGTTGGTTTTAAACATATATAAACCCCATTTAGTATAATGTCAACCCTGGATTAATACACCATTGTTTTTTAGGAATAATCATGATAATGATTTGATACTTAGTCATTGTACCTTTCCAATTAAACAGCCGTTTGGGGTTTATTAATCCAGGGTTGACATTAGTGAAGTTATAGATGTCATAAATCATAAAACAACTTATCCAAATAGCATCTTTAGGTCTGGTCAAATGGTTAGTGGCTCATGGTTCCTTTCTCATAGCAGCTGAGTCACCAGCTTCTCTGGGCGATTTTTGTGCGGATGGGAAGTGTTGGTTCCAGCATCATCCACTGACCTTGAGTTATGGCATGTGTGCCCAAAAGCGTGGTTAGATATGCGGATACCACAAGTATCAAAAGTCTAGGCAGGGAAGTTGTGGTGATTGAAACCAAAAACCCTAAACCATTTCTGATAGAGGTTTGCTTTCTTGCGTATACATTATTATTGGATAGTTTAATAGATGTTCTCCAATACGAAGTAAAATTGACCCCCCAGTCATGGTTTAGAGAGAAATGTAAGGATTTTGCTGGCGGACACGCGTGCCGGGTGACGAAGATTGCATAGTAGATCACTGAAACTAGTTCATATATCAAAAGATTGATGTTTGGATTGATGGATGGATGGAATAGGTAGGTAAATAGATAGCTAGAAAGCTAGATACATAGATAATCATAGATACAGATATATAAGTCTTGATATGATAGATGGATGATGAACAGATCACACCAAAATTATCCTGGCACTTCCATCTGCTGCCCGTTTTTTTTTTGTTGGCGTCCACGACCCTCAAGGGGTTCTTGAGAAAAGCGGTGAAGTACAGCGAAGCCAGGAGTTGGCCCCCAAACTTAGGTATGTTACCAACAAAAAAGGTGATTTCATAGATTTTCATAGTACTTTCATGTTAATTAATGGATATTAATGGTACTTCATAGGATTTAGCTAAGTTGGTTTAGTTCAGTAGCTTCACTAGGGTTTATGACAAATATGTATCTATAATTGAGGATGGCTTTGGATACGCCAACTTGAATGACAGGCATCACCCCGTCGCAACGGCACTTTGGAGCCGCTGAAACATCGAATCCTTGGGCATCCCCCGAGATCACCCTTGGGGTTCAACAAAGCTCATGCCGAATACGACCAGTGACTTTTGTGGAGAATCCTGGGCTTGATTGAGGGTGCCCCCAAGGATTTGGGGTAATGTTTGTTGCTATGAATCACCTTCCATGTTTGAAACCTGTTTTTTTGTTGGCCCAATGGCCAATTCTCGGGTATGCATGCCCCAACTTTCAGTAGACGCAATGGCAATGGGTGAAGCTGACGCTTGGATTGTTCAAGCAATGTTCTTCATTGTTTGACTTGTCTGGTAGTCAACTACCCCAGGTTGATGATTTGTTTGTGTAGCCCTTCAGTGTTTTGATGCCTCGAAGATATGTGCAGTATGTGTCATGTCCACTATCTTGGGCGTTGGCTAGTTCACTGCTATTCCATCTGGATGAATTACTGTACAACGACTTCACTGCGATGTGACTGGAATGATGGTTAGTAAATGTGAGTAATGGTTAGTAGAGGTAGCTGTCCCACAATGACCTTATTTCAGGTTGTTGGAATCTTATGATCACACCAGATTTTGGGAGGCCGGATTCTGCTCCCATCACCTGCGAGTATATCGTGAAGGTGGGCTGCGAATCGCTTCGTTTTCAAAGATCCATGTTGCACCACGATGCAGTACATTTATAGCCTGAAAACACTGTGATGTTTCTGGCCGAGGAACATGATATTTCTAAGCAACTAGTTCCCGGAGTTATTTCATCCCATGTCAGGCCCAAGTATGTGTTTTTTTAATAAGAGCCACAATGGTTCCATGCGGTTCCAGTAGATGATTGGATCCAAGAAAAACGATTCGGCTACGCAAACGTGCGAGATGATGATACCCCTGCAGCAGGTGTTTGTTCTGTACATGCCTTTGAAGAGATTCAACTGGTAATCTTGACTGTCCAAAAAGGATCAAAAAGGGGTTTTGCCAACTAGAAACCTGGCAAAGAAAAACATGTGGATTCCTATTGCGGCCATCAACTGACAGGGCGCGAATATCTGACAGCTCTTTCCTGGTCATTCCAATGGTGGTTTATTTCAGTGGTAGCATCCCCAAATGCCTGCAAGTTTCAGCTATTTTTAGCTTAGTGAATCATTATAATTCAGCAAGATTATGTATATATATATATATACATATCCAGATTGGGGGATGGTCATACATCATATATATCCAATTTCCAAGATTTTTCTCAGGTCTATTTCGGTTTTGCCCAAGCCGTGAAGGATGGGCTCTATGACGGCAAGAGCTTTTATCGTCCGGGCCCGAAGTAGGGGGCCCTTGGAATCTGCTGTCGGACTTCCGATGGACCCACTCCTCTGCCGCGAGGTAGCGACTTTGTGATCCAATGTGGTCTCTATCCGCAAAAAGCGCTCAGTCGCTTGGTGTGGATCCGCTTGGCTTTTTTCAGGGGAAAATAAACGGGAGAAGTATGAAAAGGGATATGGGATAAGGGAATTGGACAAGATGGATATAGATATTGTGCATGTAGATCTAGGTTTGTCTCAAAATAGGGTATCCCCCAAACTTACCGCTACAGCATCACGTTTCCCTCTTGACATCGCCATTTTTGGGGTGTCCCCCATGTTCAAACAAAGCTGTGTAAGCTACAACCTACATGGGGTGTTCCTCAAAATGCTGAGCCCTACCTCCAAAGGGACAACTTAAGGGGAAACATGAAACTTGTCCATGTCACGATTAAGAAGTACAGTTTTTGTTTCCGACAAAGATAGCGACCAAGACTTTTGGGATGTTTTTTATTTGAATTTAACCGTATAGATGAAGAAGCCCTAGTGGACTGACAAGATGGTTGCCAACAACTATCAGCACGTAGGATGATTATCAAAGCATCAAGGCAATCATTGATAATCATAACCTTCAAACACGTCAAACATGTGTTCTTGTTGTCTCCACTCCGAGACTCCATTCATTAAAAGGAGGAATTCAAAGTGGGACTTGTTCAGCATCATGGTCCGCAGGATTCAATGATCCAAATCATGTTAGTTTCCATCCATTGATGAATTATCAGTATCATCAGCATCATCATCATCCCTAATTGTATACCATAAAAAAAAGTATCAGATTATGACTATTTGGGGAGTACCAGCCTAATGAATAAACCATGGTTTATTAATCCGGGGTTGACATTACCAACATCGTGATTTTAGGATATTTCAGGCATACCGCATTTTTAGACACGGCCCAGAAGCCTTGATCCTTCACCGGGTTGTCGTTTTTTTTTTCTTCTTCTTTTTCAAGCGACGGACTAGAACGGAATGGCAACTGGATTCGAAGCGTTTGCCATGAGCCAAGTCTGCATTTTTTGTGGGACTCCCAGATTTGTTGCTTCATGTTCACCCATAGATATATTCAACATAGAAAAAATTGGATTCCCAGAATAACTGCAACATCAATGTCAACATATATCAACAGCAACACTTATATATTCAACATCAAGTGAATCAAGTGTAGATAGATTCAACACATATTATTGGAGTATATTGGAGTGAAATAACATACTGTTAGTTGCGAATTCCTAAGATTACAACGATTTTCGTTGAGGTAACCTCTCACGCAACGAGACCAAAGATGGTGTCTTCGTTTCCAACACGCCTCTCGACCCCTGAGATCTAGGGGCTGCAGAAGGGTCGTCCTGGCTGGAACATCTGAACTTTTTATGGGAAAATATGGGATGAGAATCCAATTAATGTCAACCCCGGATTAATAAACCATGGTTTATTAATTAGGGGGGTACTCCCCCAATAGTCACAATCTAATACTTAAATGGTACCCCCCAATTAGACGGCCTAGGGGTTTATTAATCCAGGGTTGATATTAACAGTGAAGATATGGGAAAATGGTTGACTTTCCAGAACACATATGGGTATGGATCAATACCTATTAATACCATGTTTAGGGGGATGAACATCCATTTACCAGCTATTTTGATGTGAACTACAGGGGTACTATTGGTTTTGACACACTGCCATATGGATTGTTATAATAAAATATGGGATATTCCTATGAAAAATGGGTGACTTTCCAGCCAAGCAGTTGACACTAATGACTGGTGGACTGGTGGGTACTGATGTTGAAATCTGCTGGCCGTACTAATTACCATCTGGTTATGACTAACATAGCCATGGAAAATCCCGTAAATAAATGGAGGTTTTAATGGGAAAACCATCTATAAATGGACCATGTTCCATGGCTATGTTAGATAATCAGCGAGTAATTGAAACTGTATTATTATGTATCACTATGTATGTGCATGTTCCTGCACAACCAGCACCAGTAACCCGTGAGGGTTACTGTGTTGCTGTGGTCATCCATCAATTCATGACTTTATGTAGCAACCCTAAAATATAGAGTAAAATCCCCCTGGCCTAGTATCCTTTTGCTGTACTATAAACGAAACCATCCATTGTATATAGAGGTTGGTTATGATCCAATTTCACCGAGGCATTTCGTAGGAAGGGTCTGTTCGGTTGTCCCTGTGCGATACCAGTGAAGAGTGAAGGTTAACAGGGTACCAACTTGGATGTCCATGAACCAAAGAAGTAATAACCAGTTTAAGAACCATATGACCATGTTTTTTTACATCAGATCTGGTTAATGGATTTGTTATCAGATTTACCAACAATATCAGAATAACCACATTGTAACCCAGATGTTCTGATTTCAAGAACCCAACAAGGTGGTGCCGCAAGACTTACTGAAACCTCCCGAACTAGTCCAACTCAGCTAAGGATTTTGGGGGTAGCACCTTGCGGTCCTCAAGCTGGCTTCTTTCTTGGAAGTGCAATTCCAGTTACAAGTGGATACAAACTAATAACCATAGTTATGGGATTTATATACCAACTGTTTTGGATTTACATGGTTAAACCCATTTGTAGCCTCTGAGATGCACAATTGAATTATTGAATTGAAGCACAATTTATACACGGGGATACTAACTAATAACCATAGCTCATCTGGATTTATGCACCCTCCAAAAACCCACTTCAGAATTGTGTCCACTAAGAACCAACTGAGATCGTCCTGGGAGTGTTTGGAATCGCTCAAGGCGTGGTACTTGTGCCATCGCTCATTTTGATGTGCCGGACAACGGTCCGGGGGCCCAATTTCTCGAGGTGAACCAAGAACTGGACATAACATGGGTTTGTTTAAGGTGATTTTTTATTTTCCCAACGGAAAATCCACCATTTGGGGAATCTATAGTGAATATATATATATAATTATATTTTTTTTGGGGGAACCCCTTAAGCAAATCCAAGATAAACCAAGTGAAGGATGTAGTGATTCAGATTTGGAGATGGACCTGCGACATCTTGCACTGCTGAAGCCATGGAATCTGTGGCCAGGATGGCAGGTCCAGGTTGGAACACCCACACTTGAAATGGGGGCTAGATATGTATTTATATGATTTTATGTTATTTTATATGATCATGCATTACATATAATTATATAATTATATATATACATATATGAGATTTAGATTAATTAATATCAGATGTTACCGTACTGTATAATGATGTTTTTTTGGATGTTTTCCATGATGTTCAAAATCATCATCCATTCAGGGTCTCATGACCTGGCGTAAGTAATTTCGACTTTTTTTTTCGCCGACCTGAAGCGGAAAGACGGGGACAAGGTAGGCCGATTCAGGCAGAAATGATCAGTTTGGTAAGGCCTGGTAAGGTTGGTGATGCAGAATTAGATGGCTTATGATGGGTTTATGGATGAAGAATAAGATTGGATGATGTTTCGACAACCGTTTTTTTTTACCTCTGATTTTTTTGTTCGGCTATTGCTTCCTGTCAAAATCCTCTGCCTCGAAAAAATGTGTCAAGAGTATATCCATTTCTATGGTGCATCATCCATCTCTGAAGAGAATTGATTATAGCTTGTGTAGAGACGCAACAACCATTTCAGGGTAGCAAAACACTGGTGTGGCCGCTGCAGGCAACACGGAATTCTTTATCAATTTGCAGGCGATGCGGCAATGAGTCCAGATGTTGAGGGATTATTCAACGGGCTCTCGTATTCTTGCGGTGGGGCAAGGTCCAAAGGTGTGATAAGCAAGGTTCAATGGAAGAACACCATATGGAACAGATATCAAAACCGGCATATGGTTTCAGAATCCATTGTGTTTGTGCCATTGTGTTTGCATTTACATTGCGAACGATAAGAATCTGTTGCTTTCAGTAATGTGTGTCAGTGTTATATTTTCTCTCTGGGGAGGAAACTACAAGGTTGGCCTCTCCTCGCTGACTCTTTTTCTAGTTTGGTGGCTTCGGTGGCCCAATCTTGTTATGCTCATGTTTTTATCGTAGATGTTTGCCAGCGATTCTGAACCACCCAAGCATATGTTCTATCCCTTTGTGATGTTTGGGGGGAAAGGCCTGACCATAGAGTTGCACATAGTTACATGAAGATATACCGACTTTATCATCCCCATGAGTCTTCGCAGTGATGTTACCCGGGGCATGGCATGGAGCGGCACTGTCTTTCAGGCAAACACGCATTTGGATGATGTCTATGGTGGCTTTTGCGTCTTTGCCGAGGCTGGTAACCTGGTACCTCCAAAACTATGCTTAGAACCCAGAAACCCATTGTTGTCATGTTCCCCATGTCCCATCCCATCCCTCAACTCCCCATTTTTGGACATGTCCATTTAGCGAATTTTGCGAAGAAACTCTAGCGAGTGTGATGGGGGCATCCACGTAGATACTAAGTCTGGGAATCGAACTTACCAGGGATAGACAGGCGGATAGATGGATACTAAGACTAACCAATTTTGATGAATTCTACTGACCCCACCATGATGTCACAACGTTACGAATTGGGATATATGGATATATTGGGATTAGTGGGCTGGTGAATCATGACGAAACTGCTCAAGATCCGGGGCAAAGGTCCTGCAAAGCGGTGCCCCAGGATGCCCCAGGTATGTTTGTTGATTTTGCGACCCCTGCAATTATCGATATCGACGATATTTTCTGTACCTAACATAAACATCATAAAGCATAGTCATTGGAGTTATGATCCCATGAATCATTATAGTCCAATTATCCCCGTCAGTCATCTCTTTCTAGTATCCCAATTATGGTTGGCTCACCAGAATAAGCACCTAAATCGTGGAGATGAAATTCAGATACCTCATACCTCATCAACTTTGCAAAGCCTATGAACTATAGACATATCACTGCTTGGTGGTTTCAAACCTTTTTTTATTTTTCCATAATATATGGGATGTCATCCTTCCCAACTGACGAATTTATATTTTTCAGAGGGGTAGGTATACCACCAACCAGAGTATATATGTAAATAAATAGTGGGATAAACCACCTATAAGCAGTGTCCCATTCATAAACCCAACAGTTCCGTCCAGTTGCGTCGAAGCCTCGCCGTAAGGTGGCTGATGATGCGTCCTTCAAAGTGGTGGATGCCATTGCTGGTGCTGTGAAGGTCAGCAGCTGGAGATGGGGGCTATGAGGTGTGATGGGAACATGAAGGCTTAATTTTCAGGAAAATGATCATGGTCTAAAAACGATTCTGGATAACCTGATGTTCTTTTGCGCTGCGGAAGTTATTTATAGTTTGTAATTTAGATGTTTTTTTTTTTGAACAGGAACATCATCAAAAGATCAATTTCAATTCCACGCATTCTTTGATGCGAAAAGCATCAGACATATGGTCCATGGTCAAAGCATGGCTTGTGTTCCCATATTGGGGGACGGTCACAAATCCATTGATCTAAACATCTATGTTTAAGTTTATATAGTATGTATATATATATATATATTATATATATAACTATAATATATATATAACTACAATATATATATATATATGTATAATTGTATATATATAATTATATATAAGTGTATATATATATAAGTATATATATAAGTATACATATATATATATATATATATAAGTATACATATATATAAGTATACATATATATATATATAAGTATACATATATATATATAAGTATACATATATATATATATATGTATAATTATATTTATATAATTATATTTAAATATATATGTATATGTATACATATTATATGTGTATATACATATTTATATATATATATACATACATAATAGGTACTGCATATCTTTAAACTTTATATATGTACACATGAGGAGTTTGTAAAAACCCCGCGCCTATTCGTTTAGTCTTCCATGATCTCCCATGAGCCATTTTTAGCTTTCACTCGAAAAAAAACGAAAAGAGGAAAAAAAGATAACGTTAGTTATGTTAATGATCTGTGTCCAGACTCTTGAAATCCAAAGTTCTTGATTTTGTTCATCATTCTGCGGCTAATTAGTGCTTTTGGTCTCTTCCTTTCAGTGTTTGTTGTCATAATGGCGCAGATTCTGCACAAGGAAGGTGCCTGGTAGGTGGTCGCTACACTCCTTTTTTGATAATTGTCAGAAAAAAAGGAACACACACACAAGATTCACGAACGATAACAAAACGATAACGAAAACGATAGCTTGTGGCATCAAAAATGGTCCTTGTGAGACATTGCCTTTTTTTACTTTTTCCTCTCCCTTTCCTTTCCTTTTTCCTGTCTCTTCCTTTACTCTTCCTTTACTCTTCCTTTACTCTTCCTTTACTCTTCCTTTACTCTTCCTTTTACTCTTCCTTTACTCTTCCTTTTCCTCCTTTCCTTTTCCTTTCCTTTTTTGTTTCCTTTTCCGTTCCTTTTCCTTTTTTTTTCCTTTTGTTTTTTGTTTTCCTTTCTTTTTCCTTTCCCTTTCCTTTTCCTTTCTCTTTCCTTTTCCTCTCCCTTTCCTATTCTTTCCTTTCCCTTCCTTTACTATTCCTTTTCCTTTTCCCTTTCCTCGCTCATGTGAATTCTTTGATCA
>Ga0126342_10011518_pt1 | contig 15797 bp, 11 predicted proteins | sample Cyp1metagenome_FD_92528 | JGI IMG/M metagenome (GOLD analysis project Ga0126342, IMG submission 92528) | Coral microbial communities from Lord Howe Island, Old Settlement Bay, Australia - Cyphastrea 1 metagenome | ecosystem: Host-associated > Invertebrates > Cnidaria > Coral ... | reverse complement strand
TGATATTATAAAATATCATAATTTTATTATATTATAATATTATATATATATATTATTTTTAGATATTATTTTTAGATATTATTTTTAGATATTATTATAATTTAATATAAAAATATAATATTATAATATCATTATTGTAAGATAATATAATATATTATAATATAATTTAATATAATATAATATAATATAATAATATATTATATTTTTATATAATAATATATTATATTTTTATATAATAATATATTATATTATAATATAATTAGGGTCGGGCGGTTGTTTCCAACAGCGGGGGATTACGACAAACATATATTTGATTTTAAATAGATATAATTTAAAAATATATTATTGAATTAAAATAATGAATTATAATTTATATATTATAGAAATATATGTTTATTATATAGTTCAATTTCTAAATTTGCGGCGGGCTAGTAGGATAAATTTCAAGCCGGTAGGAACGTAATTAATTAAAATATCAATTAATATATTTCCCCACCTGCCAGGTGAGGGTTATTAGATTTTATCAGAGTTATTTTCCTCCTCCTCCTCCTCGGCTAGTTGTCCTCCTCCTCCTCGTCCTCCTTTTCCTTTAATTTCGCCTCGACCATGTCTATATCAATTTCCACCTGCATTTCCGCCTTGCCAACTCTTCGTCAAGCTCTCTGCCAACTCTCTTCGCCAACCTCGCCAAGCTCTTTGCCAATTTTCCAATTCAGTATGTATTAGGACCTCAACCTAAGACCTACCCAACTCAGTGTCAACCACTGGACCTCAATCTGGGATCTTCCCAGCTCAATGTACACCGCTGGACCTCAACCTAAGACCTTCCCAGCTCAGTAGGGAGAGACCGTTTCAGCTCAATATACACCGCTAACAACCTAGGACCTGCCCAGCCCAGTGTATCTACCCAGCTCAGTATACACCGCTCTACCTCAACCGAGGACAAAAAATATACCAAATAGAATAACAAAAAATATACCAAATAAAATGCCATAAAATATGCCAAATAAAATGCCAAAAAATATGTCAAAAACAATGTCAAAAAATATATTATATTAAATAAAATACCAAAAAAAATATCAATAATAAAATATATAAATATCATAAAGCAAATAATTCAAAATAAATAATTTATTATTATTTTAATTCATATTAAATTACGTATAATTATATTAATTTCCAAATCGAATTTTTCAAAATGTTAAAAAATTATAATTTATAAATATTTAAATAAAAAGAAAATAATTTAATTTAATAAATATGTAAAAACAACAATATAACGAATTTATATCTAACCAATATCAAAAAAATATCTATATATTTCAAATTTAAAATATCTAAGCTAGGAATATATTCGTATAAACTAAATTTGTATTCGTAAAATATTCCAAAATTACAATATTTTTTAAACAAATTAATTTCGAAAAATTATATATATATTTTAAATTTAGAGAAATATGTCCAAAAGAAATGAAGGTAAATATGGGATATCGATGATGGTGATCGTAAATATTGTAATATATTTGATTCGAGGTCGTTCAATTGATGAGACGAGTCTTTGGTTTTTGAATGTTTTTGAAATTAGGTCTTTCGGTTGAAAGGGTCCCGGCGTGTCGAGTGAAGCCGGTTTGTGGTTCGTTGAAATCACTAAACCATCCCTTTGTAAGATGTTGTATCATGCTACCAGGGTAAAATTGAAACCATATTCCACTCGACATCTGCAGACTGGAAAATGCTGTGCTGAAACGCCGTGGGCGTGGCCACTTCTGCCGCCCCTGCGCGTCTGCCCCGCTGCTCTCTGTGCAGTGCAGTGACTGGAAAGCACGGCGCGCAAGAAAGGTGGCAAGGAGTGCTGCATGGAGGTGGGATTTCCAGCGGACTGGGATTTTGCCTGTTTGAATGGTAGCAATTTAAGCAAGATCAAGATAAATCACCATTTTTCACTAGGTTCTGGTAAACGTTTACATAACCATGGAAAATCTCCATGTTTAATGGGTAAATCATGGTAAATCAACTATAACTGGACAATTTTCACTAGGTAAATGCTCATGTTTCTGATCTATGTCTATGTCGGCCAGCCTCACTTCATTTGTCCGTGAGATGGCGAAGTTGAAAAAAATGTCATGTCTGCCACAAAAAAAAACTACCCTCTGGTAATGACTAACAGTTCGCTATTGAAAATGGCCCATAGAAATAGTTGATTTACCTATTCAGGATGGTGATTTTCCATAGCGAACTCTTAGTTTACCATAGGGTATATATATATATAATTATATATATGTACATTCATACTGTTGTTCATCAATGTGGCTGTTAATGGCTCACCATCAATGTGACTGGTTTTCCAGACTGCAGTCGTTTCATTCAGACATAGTCAGACCCGTCAGAAAAAGACATCATTGAGTAAATTATAATAATATTTCACTAACCTGAATCTTGCGGCCATTTGGGGATGATTTCCCTTATAAACCATGATTCCAGGGTTCGGTCGCAGTGAGGTCGTGATGAAATTTACCCATATCAATCATCTCAGGAGATGAATCCTCCAATGATGTGCAAATTTTTCAACCAACCAGAGCTTTTTTTATCCACATCAAAGCATCCAGCTAGGGGGGGGGAGGTATCCACCAATACATGTCGTTATTTCTGTGTCCTAGTCCTTGCTCGCTAATATCATCTGGTTATGACATTCACAGTTTGCCATGGAAAGATCCACCATGCTATTAATAGGTAAACCATCTATAAATGGACTATCTATACCATGGCTATGTTAAAAAGCCAGAGGGTAGCTGGGATGGAAAGTACTTAAGGAAACCACCTCCAAATGGATAGCAGTCGAGTTCGACTCTGGATTGAACTGTACAGGAGGGATTCGAACAGGAGTCGGGCTGGTGACTAATGGGGGATATTGCAAGGTGTGGATGAAAATAGTCAACATATCAATTGTATTCTTTACTGGAAAATATATGATATATGTACGGTATACATATTGTATAACACTCGGATTTTGTGGTACTTATCTGGCTGCTTGGCTGAAACATCAGGAAGAAACCCTATGGCATAGTCTGAACATGTGTCTGAAATGGATGATGCGTACCCAGCTGCCTGTATGCATCTTCATCCAAAGAATACTGTCCAAAGCATATACAACTTGAGCAGTGTTCGAAACCCGAAATGCAATTCCTTTATCCTGTTTGGTTGAGAACGCGATTCCCTCTGATAATCCCCAATATATTAGTTAGTAAAATCACTAACTATATCTAACTATCAACATTGGTTTATTTTACACAGCTCATCTAGAAAAGGTGATGAAGTTGGCTTATCTATGATCTTCCATTATTATCCATTATTCACATCCCATAATTTTCCCATATGTTATTTTCCTATGATTTTCCCCCTATTTTCCCATGATCTTCCCATTCCTGTGATATTCCCATGATCTTCCCATCAGCCTACCGACTCCTGCCCCTTGACCAAAAACTGTTCACCCTGTGACAAGCGGCCGCTGGGTTTTTGACTCGGCTCGTGCCGTCAAGATCTCGTGGTTGAAACCAACGGACAAAATACATGAATAAATATAGGATGATATAGTATATGTATGTATACATATGACATATCTATAAATAAATAAATAAATAAATATATATATATATATATATATTTACTACACATTTAATATACAAAAGTCAAGTGATACCACACCATCACCAACAATTGCTAGTTTTCTCCACAACTGAGCTGGTTACAACACCGTATATACCATGCTGCCCGGTGCCCAGGGGTCGATTGAGCTACAAGCTAAGGATGAGCTCCGTACTTTTAAATCTAGGCATTCCGATGGAATCTTTGATACAAATCCGCGCGAAAGTCGATGGTGGTAATGCCTGCCCAAGAGCAACTGACCCAGGGTGCGCAGGCAAACAGCACGGCAAAAAGAGGGCTCCGGGGGAAATGTGCATAGATGTGTGTGGGGTCATGGCCATGCAATACGACCTGAGGCTTCTTTGGACCCTGGTGTTCATCATGAAACCAAGTAACCATTAACAGATATTTCTCCGCAGCAGGCAGGGTACGGTCCTAGTTGGGAATCCGCCAACGGCCCACGAAGCATCCACCATGACTTTTCTTGTGTGGTCCATCTATTTGTCTTGCAATACACAACTGAAGTTCATGGTCGAAACATGTCTAGACCAAGTCCCCTTGAGGTCAAAATCCCAACAATAAAAACAAATAAACTAAATAAAAATAAATAAATATGTATATATATATATGTGTGTGTAGCTCAAACCACCAACAAACCAATCCGTGTATATACTTGTATTATATGCAAAGAGCGAGCGAGAGTCATTGGTACTACGAGTTTCTCCTTCATTCTTTGGAAGTCATGTAGAAAACCCAACAGATACCCAACGTTTCATCAGGGCTTTGCTAAACGGCATGCACGGATACTTCCCCAACAAAGGCTGAAACGTCATGAAAGGTCAATGTCACATTTTCCGTGGAGTGTAGTCCCCATGACCCGCAACTTATATACTATGGCCCCCAAAATATTACCCATATTTCTTGGTCAATATCCTGGCTTTGATACCCTCTGGATTATGGATTATGATATGGTACAGCTCAGTTCCCCTCTAGCAATCACATGTGGCACATGAAAATTCCCCCATTGATAGATGTTTTGTTTCATTCAAACCCCCATTTATATCATTTACTGAAATTACCCTCTGGTAATTTAACATAGCTATTGAAAATCACCATTTTTAATGGGAAAATCCACTATTAATGGTCATTTTCAATAGCTACGTTAAATTACCAGAGGGTATTTACTGTATAAGGGCTGTTCCATTGCCATGTTTGATTGCCATGTTAGGTAAAAACATCAGTTTTCAGATCAAACCGCCCTGGTTCTCAGGTGTTAACTGCCCTACCTGCCACATAAGGCAGGCGTGCTGTTGAGGTCCAGCGCTAATAGAGGCTGGCCTGCAGTCAAGAGTTTCGCAAAATGGTGCAACAGGGCGGCGATTCCATTTTTTGAAGCATGGACTCAAAAATGTGCCAATTCAATTAAATCAATTATAATTTAATGAATTCAATTACGGAGTATCCATGATTATCCATCAATATCCCAGCGATGGGATCCAGCTGGATCACCAGCTCCCATCGTCATCGCAGTTGGCCCAGCTGTCTTCGAAGACGTGGTGTTTTTGGTTGGTGTTCCAATGACCCACCCAAGATTTCCCAAGATTTGGTGACAAAAAATGTGGGTAAAAATCTGTCGATTTACCACGTAGCTATTGAAAATGGCCATTAATAGTGGATTTACCCATTTGAAATGGTGATTTTTCATAGCTATGTTAGTTTACCAGAGGGTATTTCATTGCTTATAGTTACTTGACAAAGCCATTGAGTTTGCCTACAGTAAAAATCGGCTGCCAAAAAAAACGAAGAATTTGTCCATCAAAATTGCCATTACTAATGGGGTATCCCCCATTCCTGAACAAACCATAACAAACCAAATATATTGTTGTTTGTATAGATTTGTATAGTTGTCGGTAACTACTGCATATTTGTATTCCAGATTCTATATACCAGTTCATCCCTGCATATCGCTACTATGTCCCCATTATCGTTAATGTTATGAGGTAAATCATCCTTTTCCTGAAAAATATGGTATACCCATATTTACCCATCAATGTTTGTTGAAGTTGCATACCCATAAAAAACCACATTTCTGGCTCAAAAACCATTGAATTTACATGAATTTACATGAAGTTGAGGTATCCAGCATTTCTGGATACACTCAACTATCACATGGTTCCGTTATGTTCCGTTATATACCCTCTGGTTATTTAACATAGCCATGGAAAATCACCATTTTTAATAGGTAAACCATCTATAAATGGGCCATTTTCCATGGCTATGTTAAATAACCAGAGGGTAACCATTCCATCTCATTGTACCCCATGGTATCCCATCTCTCCGTTGAAGATCCCTGAGATCAGCAAAAGGGGCGATAAGGCCGCGCAGAGCGCTGGCGGTTTGGGTCTGGTCTCCCTCGGTCGAACCTGGGCAGGGCCCTGGGGTGACGGAGGGTGGATGGGATCCCAATGTTAGTATATCAGAACAATCATCAAACTAAATGGATCTAAATGGTGTTTCCATATGGGTATGGGTCAATACCTATAGATACAGTACATTTTTAGTGGGATTAACATCCATTTACCAGCTATTTTGGGGTTCACTAGGTACCAGGGTTTTGACCCATCCCCATATGAGTCACCACGTTCTCAAATTAGTGCCCCTATCGTTTTGCAGAGTTTCCTGCTTTGACCTACGGTCGTTTGCAAAGTATTGAAGGACGTCTTGTTGGATCCTCATCCCAGTGGTCGCGCTGCTTAGGTGGTCCCTCCAATCAGCAGGTCTGTGGAAATTCGGAAAAACCATGGATTTCTTCAAAAAACATCAAAAAACCATCACTCAGCCAGCGCACCAGATTTCATTCTGTCACTACAATGCGGTCCCCTCAAGATCGCTAAGTTTGTGAAGCAGCCGGCTGTCGTGTGACCAGTTGGTCACCCGGAACCCTTTTTGGAAAGATTTGGGTATCATGTGGGTATGGTTTTGGAGTTTTGGGATGTTTTGGGCTTCGTTCTGCACAGGTTCCATCTTTGCAAGTTACGCGCCCGTGCGAGACTGAACAAATAGCTTGCAGTGCGAAAAAGGCCCGATCGCCCCAACAGAGACTCTCCAAGGAAAAGCGCCAACAGCTTGACACACCAGGCGTCTTACTGAGGTCTACCAATGCTAGGTCAGGCAGCAAACAGAGATACACTGCATGGAGTTGGCCACTCCAGCATGCCTGCGCTGCCGGTTTCCGTAATCTGAGCTACCTGGCACCGAGTTTAAGCAACCCACCTCGGGCAACGTCATTGAAGTCATGTAAAGTCAACCAGCCGCAAGGGCACACGCCCATAATGGTGAAATGGATCCACCGGTGTTACCCCCATGATTTAAACAACGAATGCCCCACGACCTGGGGCAAAACGATCAAAACCGTGTCGTCTTTTTGTGAGTTGCAAAAACCAACATCCGATGCACACTCAAATACATTGGCGTATTTAATCAACGCAAATTTTGACGGAATCTCATGTGATCATGGGAAAATTCAGGTTTACAGGAAGTGATTAGAAAAAAAGAACACAGCAAGACTGTGGAAGCAAACAACGTGAGGATTTGATACATAAAAAACATTGTAGAATATCGATGAATATCGTAGATACAAGCTAGCGACACTAGGATGCAATCAAAACTTGGGGGAGATATGAAACCTCCATTTACGTGAACGATGACAAGATCAATGTGTATTTGAGATCCCCAAGTTCGAGAAGCCCTCGCGTTGTACTCACTTGTGCCAGGAAGCACTCGAATGTGTAAAAAGGAACCCACCAGAAGTAACATGGGAAACAAAATTTTCGTGAACCTGGATTTCTTTGACGACTATAGATTCCAAATCTATAGTAAAACAAAAGATGAATTTACCTGGGCATGGTTTTGTTGTTGTGTTTATCACATTACGACCCGCCAATCTGCGGGCCCATGAGTCTAGTTTGTCTAGTTGTCTTTATTTCGAACTCATCCACATCTGTCGGAGGGCGCGAAAAAGTCTCGTTGTCGCCTCATGTTGTTCCAAGCGTCAGTGAACATGGAGTAAAAATGGTGGATGCCCCAATTTACCCTCTGGTAGACTAACATAACTATGGAAAATCACAATTTTTAATGGGTAAATCCACTATAAATGGCCATGTTCAATAGCTATGTTAAATTACCAGAGGGTATGAGTACAAGGGGAAAAATGTGGTCAACGATTGGATTTGGGCTAGCCCTGAAGAGAAAACTTCCGAACAGGTCCATCTGTGTCTTTTTAGACATTCAACACATCAATACTTGGATTTGCTGATCTGGAACCAAAAAAAAAGTCCCTACAATGTGAGGCCCCCCAGTTATAAGTTGGTTTATAAACCCCAGTAACTATAGTTATAAGTACCATAAACCATAGGCAAATTGGAGTTATTTGCACCAACTTCGCCATCTTGGGGGCCTCACATTGTATAGATTCCCTATTTCTGGTGGATTCCCTGGGGAAATCAACATCACCAGCAGATCCACCCTGGATTTTTGTCGATCCCGTGATCCTCTGCATCCAGTGGCTGTGCTCTCTCGAAACCAAATGCAGTTGGTTCTCCTTCAGCAGTGCCACCTTGTCAAACTCACCTCGGCTGAGCCGGCGCAATTTCCCAGTGAAATCCCAGAGGCATTTCACAATCAGACCTGTTTTTTCGGTGCTTTTCATGGGAAAATCCAGGTTGCAATTGGAACATCATCTGTAACTGGGGCGAAAAGACCTGGGAGTTTTTCTACCCATCAAATGGTCACGACCTATGATCAGCGTGGCAAAAACATGTTTTGGAGTCTTCACTTAGGGGATCTTATGGTGTTCTCAAAAACCTTGGGAACATGTTTCTACTGGTTGGTGGTTTCACAAACCCCTCTGAAAAATGATGGAGTTCGTCGGTTGGGATGATGAATTATTCCCAACTGAATGGAAAGTCATTCAAAATTCCCGTGGTTCCAAAGCACCAACCAGATAATGAGATATAATTATGTGAACCGTATGGATAATTGATAACAATTGATATACATTACCAATTCATAAGCCTAGAAAATTCAGGACCATTCGACCATTCGTCACCGACCATCGCCAAGGTTCAATCGAAGGCTCTCTCCAGCACCGCTCGCCTCGGCAGCATCTCAGCATCGTTCATCACCACCAGTGGCTGGTGGTTGAGCCTACCCCTCTAAAAAATATGAGAACGTCAGTTGGGAAGGATGATTATTCCCATATATATATATATATGAAATGGAAAAATAAAAATCCATGGTTCCAAACCACCAACCAGCCATGATGAAGGATGCCTTACACCCCATGTACTTGTGGTTACATTGTTGAATTATTGCCTAGAGCAAAAATGCTTTCATGAATTTCATAGCCCCATAGCCCCAGTTGTATCCATGCAGCCAGCCATGTTTGATGATGTTTGATGGCTTATACCCTCTGGTAAACATACAAAAAACTATGGAAAACCACCATTTTTAATGGATAAATCGGTAAATCTCCATTAGAAATGGCCATTTTCAATAGCGAACTGTTAGTTTACCAGGGTACAGTACCCGATCTTTGATGGCATGGCCGCCATGTGGGATGGCGCCATGGTAAAACCATCCCCGGGCCATCGGCCATGGATATCTCCGAGTCGCTGTGAGTCTTCTGTCACCTCAAGGACCGCCCGGCGCTCGGCTCCCAATGAACCATCATGAATTCATAGGAGACATCGAAAAAAAGCCCCCACTTTTTATTAAAATCATCCTAAAATCCATAACAAAATCCCAACTTTCCCAAAAAGTCTTTCCTGGTTTTGACTTGAAGATCTTCCGAATTGTTTCTTCGATTTCTAGTAGAACGATGGGTCAGGGTCCCCCCGGGTCTCCCCCCGTCCGCGAGCTCCGCAGTGCCTCCACCAGGTATCGGAGCTCAGCCTCCGGATCGCTACTGCGCAGTAGGCAGCCGGGACGCTCGCGGATCAGCTGATCCACAGAGCTGTCCTGGTCGATCAGAGATACCATCAGGGGGCCATGGCTATGGCTTAGCTATACAATACCCTCTGGTAAACATACAAAAAGCTATTGAAAATGGCCATTTATAGTGGATTTACCCATTAAACAATGGTGATTTTCCATAGCTATGTTAGTTTACCAGAGGGTAGCTCATTGGGGATACTTAGGAATACTTAGGATATGTTTGTCACTGAAAATCAACATTCATGGGACATAATCTACAAAGGGGTTTGTCTTGGGGTCGGGTACCCGAGAAATCTGCCGGTTGGTCTATCATTTTGTTGGTTATGTATATATATCCATAAAGTATCCCCATTGAATCCCCATCTTTATGCTGCTAAATCCCAATACTTTTTCCATTTATGCTGTACTAAAAATGACCCACATTACCCTCAGATTCTGCAGGATATCCCACTAACCTCCATTTTCTTCGGGGATTTCGCTAGCAGAGATCTCCCAGATCTACCAGAGAGTATATCCCTCCGTCATTGCCGCGTCAGAGATAGCCTCCCGGCATTTGCAGTAGCCTCGCTTGTTGTCGCGTCTCACAACCTCAAATCACCCCAGTGGCGTGGTCAAAAAGAATGGTTGCATAGGATATTTAAAAAAAAAAAACAATCAGGTCATATCAGGTAGTTTAACATAGCTATGGAACATATACATCCGTTTCATGGGTAAATTAATGGCTAAATCATCTAGGTTTTTCTAGATTTTTCTATAAACCATCCATGATTTTCCCATTTTTCTAGGGGCTTTAAACATGTTTAAAGCCGTAAAAGTTCCATGGAAGATCCCGCCTGCAACACGCCTTCGCAGAACTCGTCCTTCGAAACCTCCAACTGGTCGCAGAGGCGTCGCCTTGAGATGTTACCCATCCCCATGAGATCTCCAAAAGTGATAAGTTGATGATGAAATAAAATATAATATAATATAATATATATATATATGTATTTATTTATATTTATATATATATATATATTTATATATATATATATATTTATATATTTATTTATATATATATATGTATTTATATAGTGATATTGATATATCGATGATATACTTTTGATGATGAATTTCCCATTGTTTATGGATCGGTATGGTCAATTCCAAATCAGCGATGCCCAGCGCCATCCAAATCATCCAAATCATCCAAGTCGCAGGGGAGCGAAGTCGTATCCGCCGAAGCGGTTGAAGGTGTAAAGCCTTAGGAAAACCATAGGAAAACCATAGGAAAATGGAGGTTTACCCTCTGGTAAACGTTTAGATAACTATGGAAAGATCCACCATTTTCAATGGGTAAATTCACTATTTCTATGGCCATGTTCAATAGCTATGTTAAATTACCAGAGGGTAGGAATTCTATCAAAGTGGGCTAAACAATCATCACGTCGGAGAACAGCTATTTTTATCAATTGTTATGATGCGGTTTTATCCTTCAACCTAAGAAATAGATTTTCAAAGTAGAGCATCATTTCTTTGAAGAAAATAGATGTTCTCGGACGTATTTTGCTTCTTGCTGTAGATCTGTGGAAGTGGTTTATCCTCCAGTCATCATATTTCTGCTTGGCTGGACAACCCATGAAAGTAGATCATGCATCATTTCGAAAAGAGTGGCAACTTCCCATTGCTTGGCTATATTACCAAAGGGTGACCAAACCTGTGTTCTTGCAGCATATCTATGCTTGTTGTTTCTTTTTTCACTTAACTAATAGATGACTAAAAATTGCAAAGTTGGGAGACATGTTTGATCTGTTGAATCAGTGCATGTTGAAGTCACAACGGCCAACAAAAACCAGTCGAACCATTGGAAGCCCCTGGTCCGACGTGGCACTGAAGGCTCTTCCCAATACTGGTATCATCATCCAATATCTACAAGCTCTCCAAGATCATGTCCACATCACCCGTCACAAAAACTGGCAACTCATGGCTCCAATATCTACTTCGGCACCCCAATAATTCTGGGCAAAAACGAGATTAACTTCGGTCATTTAAGGGAGCCCATACGAGATGATCCACCATGTTCCATGGTTAACTCCCCCTATTTTCCATGCTGGAAAGAAGCATGAAGATGAAGCCACGAAAAGCCACGGGTCACCAGATGGTATATAGATAGATGTACTGGTTATTTTTATGGTATTGGAATCCAAACATGATGGGTTTCATTCAGAATGGATTGATTATTCCCATCCCCCTTCAGAATGGCTGTACAATCCAATTTCATCCAAAGAGTTGCTTACTACGACTCATTGATAAATATAAATCCCATGAAGTTGGTGATTTCATGTTATTTCATCAGTATATGAATCATTATAAATCCATAAATCCATATAAATCCCATTGTCATATCCCATAAAAGTCACCATGTTTTTTCCAGACACACGGGCCCCCCTTAACGTTTCGTCCGTCCGTTTCACGTCCAAGGTGCAGTGCCTGATGTGCCAGGAAACCATCCCCATCCAGAAGCCCCTGCGACCTGGGCGCTAGCATCCCAACTCACCCAATATATCAATCATTATCAATCTACATAAATAATAATAATAATAATAATATATAATATAATATAATATAATATAATATATAATATAATATATAATATAATATATAATATAATATATAATATAATATAATATAATATAATATATTATATTATATATATATTACTAAGGTATATAGATATTATGTATGTATGATACATATTATATGAATGTAAATCATTGTAAATGTATGTATCATATATACATATATATATATATATATATATCATATATACATACATACATATATATGGTATTATATATATATGTACATTATATTATATATATACATTATATTATATATAGGCATATATTATCCAATGTGTAACTGGATGATTCACGTCTTTTTTTGACACACTGTGATCTGCACCACTCAAAAGCCAAGGAGGCAGCAAATGTCTGGCGCTTGCACTGTATAAAATAATGTCTCGTTGAACCGTTAAATCCTTTGGGAGGCCAGTTCATTCGCAGGTTGAATCCCTCTGCTTACTGCTTGAATCCCTAATGAAATTGGCCTACTTGCTGTTTTCTAAATAATTTCAAATGTACTGTACTTCTGTTGGTTTTTCCATTTTTCTTCCGAATAATCCAATCATTGGTTCAATCCCGTTGGGATCCCGATGTGCTCCTTGTTGCTAGTTTTCAGCCTTGAGGATACCCGCAGGAACATTATCTTCCAATCCCTCTCTGCTTGGACCCTGGGATTAGTTCAGATTCACTGATCAATACCTTGCGAAGAATTCTCTGAAACTAAAACATAGATTTCTTTACCCACTTACTAACAGTTACTAACCACTGTCCACTGATCCCAGGACCCCCAAAAAATACGGGGTCCGTGGTTCCAGCCACGTCTTCCGATCCCAGGGACTTTGACATCTCTCCAGCCCAAAGCACGGCCATGCCCACACACTGACCTCGGGGGCTGAAAGCCTTGATTTCGTCCGGCAATCAAACATGGGGAAATCCTCTAGAAATTTGCATTTTACCCTCTGGTTATGTCAAAATAGCTATTGGAAATGGATATTTATAGTGGATTTACCCATTGAAAATGGTGGATCTTTCCATAGTTATGTAAACGTTTACCAGAGGCTAAACCTCCATTTTCCTATGGTTTTCCTGTGGTTTTCCCATTAAAACCTCCATTTTACGATGTAAAAAGATGGAAATTCATCATCTGTGAATGGATGGAGGATATTGCCATGTTTGATGACCAGTCCAGAGTTGACCAAATGTTTTTTGGGACGACCAGACTCGGGGTTTTCCCCTTAGAAATGTTATCAAATATGCTAGGTCGAGGTGATCACCAAATATGCTAATCCTCCTCAACCTTGTCATGATTATCAGCATCATGATGATCATCACGTTCATCATCTTTGATTCATAGTCTTCAATTGCATGTTCATTGTCATCATTCTCATCATTGTCAGCACTTTCATCTTCAATCTCAGTTCTGTAGATCGATCTTTCTACACAAGTGCACTGATCCTACAACTCTAAAGGGAGCAGCAAAACTAGCACCTTTTGAACACAAGAGTTGCTGCTCGGTACCACACATCACTGCTTCAGGGTGGAAGAAGCTATGTTGCTTGGGGGCTACCCGGTACCCCATCTTGACAAAAAAAGGGTGGTGTGGTGTTGATTGTGTTGATTCTCCCATGTCAATTGAAAGACAATTTACTTCACCGAGTAATACGTGTGACACCAAATTTCTGTGAGCACCATGGTGTTGTTCCATTGCTTTTTTTGAGGCAAGATCTTCAACAGAAACCATGGTGCTTCAGCCCCTTTTCTCTGCACCTTTCCTGCAGATCTTCCCCTGCGGCAGAGCCGCCATGAAGCCTGAAGGCTTCTGAGTAGTCCTTGGTGCAATGACTTCTTTCACCATGTTGGGGTTGGGATGAACATGTCTGGTTGGTGGTTGACCCTCTGAAAAATGATGGAGTGAGTAACAGTTGGGATGATTATATATTCCCAATATATGGAAGAATAAAAAAGTTCCGAACCAGAACCACCAACCAACCATATGGATCAAACATTGAAAAAAACAAACGACAAACAGTTGGATCACTGTTCAAAGCACCAAATCCTCCAAAGAACTCGCCCACCTGAGATCCCCAGGTTTCGAAAAAAGCAGCGATGGCTGGTTCGGGTTTCACGTATGTGTCAGTGTATGGAAAGAGCGAGCGAGGACATATGAGGGCATGTATAGGTCATTTCCAAGCTTTGTTTCATCACAGGTTAATGTGGAAAAGATCGAACTGTGAAAAGAAAGAACATCTAATTAGGGATTCAAGGGGTAGGTCGAAGGTAGATCGAAGGATCCAAGGATTGATAAGATTGGCAGATAGGTCACCAGCTTCATACATAGCCCAAATACATGGCTGTATGATATTTATGTGTTATATTACGTGTGTATATATGTATATGTATATATATATATATATACATGTATATGTATATATATATATATATGTATATATATATATATGTATATATATATATATGTATATATATATGGTGTATCATGGTATAAGATCACAGAGCAATATTTGTTCACCACCAAGTTTACGAAACACAGATGTTCTCCTCTCAAACAGGCACACCAAGTTCACTCATTTCGATGTATTACTCTATAATACTATATATGTATATATATATAACATTATACAACATGGCCTATCACCGATGGCGACCCAAGCTCAGATTCCAGCATAGGTTCGTTATGTTAGTTGAATCTCCCCATGAAACATCCCCATGGATATCACGGTATTTTTTGGATGCTGAATTATCCCCATGGAAAGATCGACACAGACACATTCATCAACACATCCATTGACACATCCAAGAAGCAAGGCCGCAAAGGGAAGCTCTTCGGTACAAACCGTTCCTCAAGATGTGACAAATCATCGACTGCCGATTTGCGCCAAAATTCATCAGTGTTTGATCAGTTCTTTTTACGGCTTTTTCTTCGGCGTTGATAAATGATTTACCCTCTGGTAAACTAACATAGCAATGGAAAATCACCATTTTCAATGGGAAAATCCACTATAAACGGTCATTTTCAATAGCTATGTTAAATTACCAGAGGGTAAATATATTTAAATGTCCCGTTCTTGGGGGTTGAACTATTTTGAACTAGGTAAGGTACCTAGTGATTCCCCTAGATGGGGATTGAACTATTTGAAATAATGTCAACCCCGGATTATGAGTACCATGGTTTATTGATTAGGGGGGTACTCCTCCAATAGTCATAATCTGATACAGTATCATGGTACCCTCCCAACTAAACAGCCTAGGGGGTTATTAATCCAGGGTTGACATTATTTTTGGGGATTGAACTATTTTAAACTCCCCTGGGGTGACCTTTTTCAAATGGGGCTTTCCCGACCTTCCTGCCGAGCAACATGAAAGCCTCCACACCATGGCCCAAGGTGTGAGCGTACCTGGACGAGGGCCCGAAAAACTAGGACTCTTGGAAGATTTACTGGATTTCTGATTTGATTTATGATATATATATATATATATATACATATATATATATATATGTATATATATATATATATATACAAATATATATATATATATATATAT
>Ga0126342_10011517_pt1 | contig 15798 bp, 20 predicted proteins | sample Cyp1metagenome_FD_92528 | JGI IMG/M metagenome (GOLD analysis project Ga0126342, IMG submission 92528) | Coral microbial communities from Lord Howe Island, Old Settlement Bay, Australia - Cyphastrea 1 metagenome | ecosystem: Host-associated > Invertebrates > Cnidaria > Coral ... | reverse complement strand
ACCTACTCCCGCTGGTCATTCGCAGCGAGCCCGTCATGCTGTGTTTCAAGCAGCTTCTCATCCAGCCCCATCTGCTGAGCACCCAGACTCTGCCGTCCAGTTTTCCCAGGCATCGAAACGCTGGCCGATGACGTAGACGTGCTTCCCTGCCAACGGTCCACTCGTGGCTGTGGGTATGAGCCAATAAATTTCCTTATAGCTTGAAACTTGAGGCCAAGGGCAATGGCCCAAAGCTAGCGAGTTTTGGCTGGATATCTTAAATTTCCATAGTAATTTGTAGCTTGGACTAAAAGCCACTAGCCTTCTCAACCAAGGCTTATTCAGCACTGGGGCTAGTGGATCTGGATGTGGTCGTGGCACTACACCATCCTGGGATCAGACTGGGAAAAACGCCAGAAGTGCCCCCAAAAACTATGAAAGTATGTAATGTAACGTAGCAAAAGCAAACGGAGAAATGTCTCACGGGGCTGAGTCAATTGTACCTGTTCAGCTGATTTCGTGAACAAAGCCCAGGCCTGCTTGCTTGGCCACACCCAAGCCTGACAGGTTACAGCGCTCTCACTTGTGGCTTAGTCCCAACACATTCAACTCATGAAAACGCCCTGGGCAAGGTTAGGTATACATTCTCTATCATTGTCTGGGCAATTGATTCTGCCCGATCAATCCACGATTCTGGTTGCTTACTCATCTCGTTATCTTTGATATACCCTTTTTTGTGGTGGAAGCCAGCCTGGCAATAGCTGGAAACATCATCCCGATAAACAGTCAGGTCTGACCCTGAGGAATATTGGAACCCCTGGTCCAGAAACTTCTCCGGTCATCTTCCAAATAGTTTCTTGGGCCGAGCAACTGCCTATACCTATGCTGAAAATTGCCCCGCACTCACTTTGATGTCTTTGGACGCTGCAGAATTTCACCCGCGTCTTTGCTGTGTACGGTTACCCAAAAGCTGTGATGGTCACCTTATGATTTGGCAATCTCACGATGTCTATAGTTCAATCCCTTCTTCCCGCAGGAATAGCTGGCAAATTCCTATGACTTCTCCGCCCCAAGGACCCGCTGTGAAGTGATCAGTGCCTGTTTCATCCAACTTCTCCATTGCCGCCGGGTCATTCGACCTGGAGGATCTTCGTTCCCCTTTTTTTAGTGGCTTCAGACTTCGAACCATCGAGCTCCCCAGTTCTTGGCAAGGTTTCTGGTTGGTGGTTTCAACCCCTCTGAAAAATATGAAAGTCAGTTGGGATGATGACATTCCCAATATACGGGAAAATAAAAAATGTTCCAAACCACCAACCAGGTTTTTGTTCCTGCAGTTGCATTGTGGTCCCACCGACCATTTTTACCGCAATTTACTTCGGTATCTTCGTTCATTCAGCTTATTCCCTCGGATAAATTTGGGATGGTTTGCGATGGGAGTTATCCCATTACCACTGAGAATGCATTCTGAAACTTGTAATTCACAAGAAAGTGCATAATCCAACAAGAAAGTACACACCAATTTACATCATTTATTGGCTTTCACACCATACGACTGTAGCTATGTCATGCTATGTCCATCCTAAACCCTATCCCGATTGCACCAACTGAAACCTTTCGAACTTGGGTCCCTTGGGTCCCTTCCTGTGTGAAACTTCCCACCAGTCCCTGCTGCGAGGCACGGGGAATAGAAATTCAAGTCGCCCGTGAGCAGCTCGTAGCATTCGGGCAGGCGAATCTGTCGGGAGATGACGGAGATGACTCCATTGTGGACGCGGAGCCGCGGAACGCTGTGACTCCACATCGGCTGTATTGGTGATACAGTCTATGATATGGGTATGGGTCAAAACCTACTAATCATGTGGTATAAGGGATGACCATCAACCTTGAGGTTCACTGGGGGTACAGGGTTTTGACCCACATTCATATATCATGAGATGTCTTGAAAAAATCTCCAGAAGTGGGCTTCAAATGGGTTCAACATGATTCATCATTCAAAATCATTCAAAGTTCGGAGTTTCCTCAACCCAAAATGGAACATGAAAATAGATGTGCGATGTAGCTCGGGGTCGCAAAAAAAACGGCTGAATCAGCATGAAGATCATCTCCGGAATCCATACACAGATGATGTGCAGTTACGGCTACGATCAGATAAGATTGGATGTATAATATAATATAATATAATATAATATAATATGATATAATATGATATGATATAATATAATATAATATAATATAATATACTATAATATAATATAATATATTATAATATAATATAATATAATATCTAGTAAAATATAGTAAAATATGATATATATAATATATATATAGTATAATAATATACTATAATGTAATATAATATCGCCATGGTTAGAGGGGCTTGGTCGTACTACATTTCATGGAGGTTATTGCAATGTTTATACTCATTATCAACCATTCATCCATTCATAACCACTATGAAGTTCCATTCACACCCATTTCTAGCCACTACTCATCCATAATTAACCATTAATCACCATTCTTCACCCATTATCAACTCCCTATTCATGCATAACACTGCTGCGCCTGTGCAGGGTCTGCCTCTGGGCTTGCCAAGACGTCCACCTCAGCTGGCAACGCTGCAGCGAAAACCATAGAATCAATGGGGAGTTGACCATGAAAATTGGAATTTCGTCCATCACAAAATCGCTCTTCTTGAGTTTTTACACTTACATACATACAATCATACACTTAAATCATTGGATGTATCCAAAAAATGGATTTTGACCCATCACAAAGTTTGGACTTGAACACGAAAATATCAGGGCTTGACCATCAAGGACGTGAATCTAGCCATCATAAAATGCCCGGTATGTTCTCTTGTACCAGCACTAAAATGTCCGTATCCGATGCATGCCTTAAATGCCTCGTTCGTGTATATCCAGCTGATCCTGGTGAAAGATCTTGGAAGGTCATTGATTCGTGAAATGTCTGTTCTCTGAGGGGTTTTTGGTTGTCCCAAAATGTCCCAAAGATAAACCTACCAAACCTACCAAACGTCACCACTTCTTCTGCCCTGAGAGATCCTGAGAGATCCTGAGAGATTGTGGATTGTTGACGATTTTTGTGGCTTTACATGGCTTTACCAACTTTACCAATGTGCCGGTCGCACTTGCTCAACGCAGACGACGACGCTTGGTCCGTCAGAGTGTCCGTCCAGGCCGAAATGAAACCACGACGTGGAGCGCGGTGTTTTTTCGAAAAGACCCAGTTTGTTACCCAGTTCTACGGAATTTATCACCATTTATCACCAATATATATATATTGCATATATTATATATATATTATACATACTTCTACCATGAATTCAGGTGGCCAAAGCAGACGCATTTGAAGCATAATCCAACGCATTAGTGGAAATAATTCACATTTGGATACATGTGGCAGTTTCAACCACGACTATCCATGTTTGCAACGGTCAAAGCGTCCAGCTTCCGTTGCAGGTGGCTGTCAGACAACGCGATTCACCGACAATGGGGATGAGCAACCAAGAACTATCAGAATCTAATCAACAAGGATTGGAATTCATGGAATTTCTGTGTCATACAAGTCATAGGTATGGCTATGGGCCTATGGGCCTGGTTTCGCATTGTCCATGACAGTACGCAGGTCAAGGACAAGAGTAGACCAGCGAAAACCAACAATGAGCACTTTTTTGACAAGAAAAGGGCCTAGCCTGGCCAACAAATTACAAACAAACAAACAAACAAACAAACAACAACAACAACTATAACTATAACTATAACTATAACAATATAATAACATATAATAACATATAATAACAATATAATAACAATATAATGAGCCCATTGCACCCGCAAAAACTGACAACAAACAGGAATATTGGCGAACATGGGCCAAAATCAAGCAACATGCGCACCTGTTGCAGAATAAGTCCATGTCTACGGACAAAACTGGCAAGCCGACTTCACAAGACCAACGGATAGAACATTCATTTACGAACAGTAGTCGGCACACAAACGGCAAGAATCCGCATTAGTATTGGCCTTGTATGGCCTTGTCAACATTGAACATCAGGATCATAATCAGCTGCTTAAAATGGCATGAAGGTGTCTCTATAGTGTCTCTTTTTGTAGTCCTCAGCCTATCACAGCCTGCGCATACACATGGAGCCATACAAATTGGTCAAGAGAGATTGGCAGCAGCCCCTTCTAGCTTGTAATGGAAACTTTGCAGCCGCACAATGTCAAGCTCTCAAGAGTGCCGTGTGTCACTCCTTGCAAGCTCTGATTGAAATCATATCCAAATGTCAAGCTCCAAAGACTGCTTGGCAGCGTCACTCCTTGCAAGCCCTGGTTAAAACTGTCTCCAAATGTCAAGCTCTCAAGACTGCTGGGCAGGGGCAATCCTTGCAAGCTCGCGTTGAAACGTTTACCAAATGTCAAGCTCCGAAGACTGCTTGGCAGCGTCACTCCTTGCAAGCTATGGTTGAAACGATCGCCAAATGTCAAGCTCTGAAGATTGCTTGGCAGGGGCACTCCTTGCAGCCTCTGGTTGAAACAGTATCCAAATGTCAAGCTCTCAAGGCTGCTTGGCAGCATCACTCCTTGCAAGCTCTGGATAAATTCTTGGCCAAATGTCAAGCTTTGAAGACTGTTTGGCAGGGGCACTTCTTGCTATACCTTCTATCTTGGTCACCCCTTCTAGTGCAATCTCTCCGTCAGAGACTGGGATTCCGTACAAGAAGCACGATGCAGCATAGAGGTTTGTTGGATTTTGTTGGAACATATGTACACGAGAGCGTTGCAGCTTCCCCCACGATTCTTTGTTGCAACGTTGGTGATGCAGAGCGAGTGTTCCACCTTTTTTGGGAGGTGCTTGGAAACCATCGCACGTCCCGCCCCAGAGTGGCTAAGTCCCAAGTTTCAACCGTTTCAACCTGCATCCTTCACCATTCAGGCATACAACATGAAGATCAATCAAGTCAGAGTCCCTTGGCTCTACATAGCCACTGGCAGCCAACATCTTCCTGCCAGACTGCCAGACCGGGCACAAAGCCAGCCTGGATCAACCCCCTGAGCAGCCAGATACCACGGTGTCAAATGCAGATCTGGGACACATGGATTGGTGGGTCATACATGAATAGCACATGTATTAAATTTGAGACCATAACCCACAAGCAACAAACAGAAATCATGATTGAAACGAAGACGCCGAATCTTGAGGTGTCCCCATAGAGAACCGCCCCAGCCGAGCCTCCTCGAGCTATCTGATTGACAATTCGCTCATGATTTTCTAGCCATTAGGTCGGCTTTATAAGTAGCACATGCTTGGATCCCAAGAAAGTTCAATGGCCGAATACCCTTTCAGTACCCCTATGTTCTTGCCAAAAAATCCCATCGTATTTTTGATGATGCAAACTCAAAATTTTCATGGTTCACCCATCACCCATTATACCCTCTGGTAAACAGCCACATAGCTATTGAAAATGACCATAGAAATAGTGGATTTTCCCATTGTTTCAATGGTGGATCTTTCCATAGCTATGTGGCTGTTTACCAGAGGGTACCACGTTATTAAAGCATGATATTCAAAAAATCCATGTTTCATGGTTCACCCATCATCCATTATACCACAATTATATAAAGCCTGATTAATTCACTGGTTGAATCTCCATGTTTTGTCAGTTAAAACACCAGCAATGCTCTGCCCACCGGCCAGACCGGGCCCCCGGACATCCACCAAGGGCGGCCGCAAGAAGTGCCGGTAGCCTCGGTGGAACAAAAATGGAGTCACCGAAAACGACAATTTTCGACGGTGTTGTGGTTGGGATTTCTATAGATTTCTACAGGTTTCTATAGATTTCTATAGATTTCTATAGATTTCTACAGGTTTCTTACAGGTTTCTATTAAACTATATCAATACCAAATATAACCTTCTACTAAACCAGATAGTTCACCAGATATAACCAGTGGGGTTTTAACTTTGGATGCTGATTTAAACAACAGAACCGTCACAAAGTTTTGCTGGATGATATGATATACTTAGTATACGATAACCAAAGGCAGGTGGACATGTTTCTCATGGTTTATCGGCAAGATTTAGGACTTCAAGTCGCTAAATTTAATGGTTGTTACTATGGAGCCACACTAAAGGATGGACATCAAATTGGGATCATGATGGCCATGAGGCATCGCGCTGAACCATCGAAACAGCAGCGATTCTTCGCCCAAGGTCTCGATGAACCAGTGGTTGCTATTGAATATGTATAGAAGACCTTCATCTCTAGGGGGATTGGACCATTTCAAAACCCACCAATCAGATCATCATTGGTTATACATATATATATATATTATGTGTATATATATATGTATATGTATATATATATATATATGTATATATATATGTATATATATATGTATGTATATATATATGTATATGTATATATGTATATCTATATATATACATATATATACATATATATATAGTCATCCTGGAGTAGAGTAGATAGAATATGGATATTTAAAAAAATCTTCACTAAAATTGCTACGGAACAGAATGGTCCCTGCTACGAAAAACTCAGAATCAGAATCAGAATGGGGATTATGTTGGGAATAGATAATGTTATAGTACAGTAATAGGTATGAATAGGTAATGTAACACGATAATATGATAGGATAATAATTTAACTAAATTTGAAGCCTGCCCAAAATCACCGCATGGCCTTGATGGGTGAGTTTGACGGACAGGTCGAGGATAGGATATTAATGGGATATACCCTCTGGTTATTTAACGTAGCCATGGAAAATGGCCCAGTTATAGATGGTTTATCAATTTACAGTAGGTATACCGGTATACTAGTAATGTAGATAATAATGTAATACTAGTAGGATCATGGAATAGGAATATTCATAAACAGTAATAGGACAATGCAATAGGAATAATTAACATTGACAAGTACCAGTGACACTCATATCTTAATGTTATTAATATCCATAAATGATGATGACATTAACAAAATAATAGTCACAATAATAATATGTTGCCATGATAATACTCTACACTATAGAAACAATATAGTAAGAATATGCGCAAGACTTGTCCGTTTCACTGGATTACTATTTCTGTCGGTAAAATGACCATTTTGAGGGGAACAAAATGCTTCATCCGTAGCCCTCGTTCCCCTTCTCATGGTCTCCAGCACAGCCGCCAAAAGAATCCAAAAGACGCAAGCGCAACGCCAAACTCCGCTCCAGAACTTCGAAGAAGCCCTGAGGTCCGTCGGGGCCACCATGGGATTCGGATGGATTCGGGAGATCGTCCCATGCGAAATGATAGGAAATGCCGAAGGAGAATCCTGACTGGATTGATGACCGGAAAAGAAACATAAAGAAACCATGTTTTGACCCTGGCTGCATCACCATCGGAATTCGCCATTCTTTCACGGGGAGGACGGCTGTTGTGAGATCGACACAGAATGGTTTTCTCTGAGGAATACGCCGGAATATCTTTCATGGATACCTTGGGATGTTTGCTGGGACATGTATGTACTCAATAAACCTAAAATTGAACCAATACAAACGGTGTTTTTTAGATCTCCTGCAAGAAAGCGTTGTTTGGCTGGGCAATCTGCTTTCCCACAGCTCAAAATCGAGCCGTTGACCACACCAAGATTTGACCAGATCAATGGAAAACCACGCTTTGGAAGAGGAAATTCATCTGCAACTATCGGATCCTTCATGGCAAAGTTCCGCCACTTGGGCTCAAAATGATTGCCACCCATGGTGGGTATATCTATTATAGCACTAAAATATATATCTAAATTTAAATGTAATGTATATATGATTATATTTATGTATATAGATAAATATTAATATGTATATAATATATATATATGTATATATATGTATATAATATATATATATATGTATATATATATATGTATGTATATATATATGTATATATATATATGTATATATGTATGTATATATATATACATATATATATATATACATATATATATATATCGTAAACATACAAACAATCCTTTAGTTGGATTTGCTTAAGGAACCAAAAAAAAATATGACAAAAAAAACTATAGATTCCCCAAGTAGTGGATTTCCCATTGGGAAAAGGCCCAAAATCGTCTTGCTGCCCATGCCTTGACGGCTTCCTTCCCCCTCATCTCCTGGCAATGCCGGAAAAACCGAGGAAATGCTGTGGTTTCTCCAGCAAAAATCAGGGATTGAACTGATTGAATTGACTGTTTCACTGATTTAGATGGCTAAGTTTCTTTAAAACTGGGTGAATCCCATGGATCATGGAGGTTGTAAACCAACAAACATAGCTGGGAGGTCCATCCTGGTTTTTTCAAAATGGTCCCGGCCTGGCGCAAGCACTCTTCAACCAACCACACGTGCGCATCCAGCGGCAGGACCTGGTAGACATGTTGCCTTTGTATGTGAAAATGGTGGATTTAACCAGATTTAATCAGATTTAACCAGTATTTCTAGAGGGAACAATAAATGATGGTTTAAATTTAAACGGATGATGGATGGAATGGGGTACCCTATTTTCAGACAAAGCCATGTAGAAATGATCAGAGGTTGATTCGCACGGCCACAAGCTTGCCAACGGGGGCTTGATCTCCCAAAAATCGGGACATGGAGAGTATCAGCAACAAGACTGGGATCTCACCAACTTGGATTTCACATGACAAAAATAAACAAACAAACATGGGGATGAATGATAAACTGGTTGATCTGGTTGGTGGTTTCAACCCCTCTAAAAAATATGAAAGTCAGTTGGGATGATTATCCCCAATATATGGAAATTCATAAAATTCATCTTCCAAACCACCAACCAGTAATGATACATTGATGCATAACTCATATATCCTGGGATATTTCAAAGGTACCTTAAATAGTCCAAGCCGTGATTACAGTAATCAACCAATCTCATTAGGGGCAACGGGATCTCCTGTAGCTATCGGAGTTCACCCAGCAAAAAAAAGGGTCATTTCCCCCGGCCCACAAAACCGCCTCTTCGAGGCTGTGCATCCGTTGACCGAAGCCCATCCCCTGCAGGTCGAAAAATGGAAACTCACGTTTTGACCGGGATAATTCGATTTCTTTCATGAGAAATATAGAACATTGCTGGAACGTGGGATAGAACCGGATTTGATTTTTCACTGGGGAACTTTTCAGAAAGCAATCCGGTTTAACATGTGTTAGCAAAGTACAAGCTTTGAATGTTCTTTCAAGTTCCTTCAAAGAATTTTGGGGCATTTTGGGGCACAGTGTAGGCAACTGCCAGTCCTCTGGCAACACAACGCCTTTTTCATCCTTTTTCTCGTCGGGTAAGTGTTTTGCTTGTGAAATCCCGATGTTTCATGGTGAAAAAATATTTATCCACCTTTGCTGATGAAATCCCCATTTCTCTTGTTTCTAAAAGATATGCTGAAAAAAACACCACCGATTCCTGATTCTTCATGGCTTTCATATGCTTTCATATGCTTTTATGGTAGATTAATGTGGTACACCCCATATCATAAATCATAATCCCCAGTCACAATGTTTCTTTGACGAACCCCCCACCATCCCCAAATGGTTGGTTTATGGCATTGCCTGTACCACAAAAAAAAAAAGACATGGAATTCCCCATGATTTTCGGGTTGTTCGCCTCCAACGTCTCAGTGTTGGGCCGCTGGGGCCGGGGTTCCTAGACGTGGGGTTTGAAGTGGCGAAAAATGAGGATGTGCCAGGGAGAAAGACTGAGAAAGCCTGAGACAGGCTGAGATTCTGCGTGTTCTTTGTTGGTTGTTCGGAACAGAATGAAGATTGAACAAAACGATCCAGAAAGGGAGTGAAGAAAAAATGATTTGGCTCCAAAATAAGGCCAAAAACCACCAGATGGGACAACAAAAAAAAAGTTGACAGGACAAACATATTTTGGCCGAAGGATTTAACCAGTGGATGTCAGAAATCCTGATGGGGTATCCATGGAGCCACAAACATGCTGCTCAACCGGCAATCAGATGGCCATGGGTTACACAATTCTGAAAATGACCCGTACGTAGCAAAATGACAAACGATATTAGGACTCTTCTGTTAGGCGCCAACATGCGCCAACACCATTCTTCAGTCTGGATCACGTCCCGTTCAATAATGGACATTGTCAAACTTAAGTGTTCCGCCGTAAACGAAATTTCAAACATGTCGGGATAAGAAGTGGTTTGACCCATTCGACCACCATTTACGCAACATTTCACCAGTCACCTGGGCGCCCCAACGGGAGGTACCTCCTCGCCCTTCTCATCCAACTAGGTGCGAAAGAGGCGGCAGGTGGAAGCCACGTTGGAAGCCGATAAAAGCCCAAAGTTTCAGCTGGGTTTAGTTGGTAAACTAACAGTTTGCTATTGAAAATGGCCATTTATAGTGAGTTTTCCCATTAAAAATGGTTATGTCTTCAAATCATCCAAAAAAAACCACACATTGTTTTGAATCGCTTAAAATGTTGTCAATTGTGGACCATCATTCCACATTGGGATTGGGAATCAGAACATATTCAAAATACGATGAAGGCACCAGCCAGGTACCCTTCTGTTATATAAATCATGACAATTAGAAGATCCACGTTTGCCTTCATTAAGTCATATTAAGTCCATGTCTGCCCATTCCATCATGATTGCATCCCCATTATTGATTCTAGTTACTGTAAATCGCCATCATTGTCATCACTAATCATTATCATCAGCAATCGTTGTCATTGTGATTGTCATGACTCCCAACATGACCATTCGCATTTGACCCCCCTATTGGTACGTGAAACCCTACCGTAGATTTGTTGTTTCACAATGAAGAAACATGCCTCATTGGGCATCATTATCGCAAGTATCTCAAGTCTGTTTTTCTCAACCATCAAACCATGTTTGTTGATTCTATACCCCTCCATTTTATCATATGTCTATCTATATTTGCTGGTTGTATCACCATTGAATAAGTCCAGTGCCTTCCCCAGCCCCCAGTGCCCACCTTGGGCTCGTCGGTGCGCGCGCGTCCTTCCGCTTCGGCTTCCCAGGTAAGGCGCTTTACGGTGTGCTCCTCCAGGTCCTGATCGGCGCCCAATGGACCAATTTTATGGGTTTTTGAATGGGTTGTTGATGATTTTCATGGGATGTTTATTGGATTTGTATGGGTGTGGTTTAATCGGATTTTATCGGATTTTGTAGGTTTGTTGTTGGTTTTTTTTCATTGGATTTTATGGGATTGTATAGGTTTTTAATGGAATTCAGCATTACTTTCATCAGGTCATTTTATTCAGAGTTCTATGGGTTTCCTGGATGATTGGAACCAATGGATTCAAGCCTCATCCCATGAAAAATTGCCCTTTGAGGGGTCCCATTTTCAGACAAAGCCCACTGAATGAAAAGCAGGTCAGTACTGTAGTGTCATGAATCGTGTTTTTTGTGCGTTCTCTCTTTGTGTGTGTCTCACTTACTCTCTCTCTCTCTAACAAAGTTACAAAGTTCTTAACCTTGAATCCCAATTGAAGGCATTATTTTGTTGCACAATGCTCCCCCAATCGAGACCTTTAAAAAAACAAAATCTCAACATTGAATTCTCTTTATGTTAACAAATTATGCATACAAAATGGAAGCCTTTTCAAGACTTTTTGTTTAAAAAATCGTACCCCGCAGAAATCTTGTGCAAAGAAGAAGTGGGAGAGAGATAATGTTATCATTACGTGCGTTAAGAATAGGAAAATGGATCAAAACGATTAGAAGCTTCGAGCCCAGTTCTGTTCAGGCACAAACTCCAAAAAACCGCCAGAAACTTTAGGTTCTGGAGGCATGTTATCATGCATGCACAAACCCAATAAATTGATAGAAAGTGAACTTATTTTTAAATTCCAATGAAAAATTAGCTGCGCTATAGTTGTCCGGAAAAATGTTTGAATTTAATTTGGGGGCTTCAATTTTAGACTTAAAGTTACAAGTTTCTGAAATCTCATAATGTTGGATATGTTGAATATAGAATATGCTAAAAAAATCTAAATGTGGTGGCTTTAATCTTACATTCAACATTAGCTTCAATTCCATAATGGTACAGTAAAATATATATTAATAGATATGTTATGTTGTAAAATCAATTACCTCCAGATTTCCGAAATTCTGTATTTTGGCTACTTTGAGGTTTTGGGCAGGTTTGGTACTAATTAAGTTTAGAATTAAAGCCTCATTTTTGTTTAAAGTTTCTTTCGTGTTTCAAGTGTTTGAAATTACTGCGGTTCCACGCGCTTCCATTGTTTGGTGTGATTCATTTTGAAGTAAATTTATTGTTTTGAAAAAAAAAATGCTCGTGTCCTATAATTTTAAATACTCACAAAAATGTATTCGTGTTTAATTGAGTTTGTCTCAAATCTGGCCGAGGCCGAAATCTGAAACTAGCCAAATTCCAAGAATCTGAGAGCAATTAAACTTAACATGTTTATAAAAGGAATGTTACCCAGAGAATTTCGAAATACTCGAAATATCCTTGGCCACCACACCTTGGTCGCCGCCTCCGCCTTTTGCGCCAAGGGTTTGATCAGCTCAACCTGAGTGGAAAAGCTAAGAAGATGCGTTTTGAAATCCTGAAGCAACCACTAACCCCAGACATTATTTCGGTCATATGGATTTAGTGTTATTCTTTTAGGTGTCATCATCCCCAAATATCCCCAATTTGGTGATGTGAATCACATGAATCATCGGTAGATCGGTGCCCGGACCAAGGCAGTCAGCAGTTCCACCTGCTTGGCCTCGGAGTGGTGTTTACCAACTTCTAGCTCTAGAGGTTTCTATTAGATATGTGTGTATGTATATATATATATCCACTTGTAGCGCCATAGCATGTGTATAAAACGGTATATGTAATGTAATTCTAATATCTACATATCTCTATATATATATATACATACAGGATATACGTATACAATGGCTGTGGGTCAAACAAATATCACCGGAAACGGCCTGGATCACCATCCCCAAAAGAGCCAGAAATGGGTTTGATATACCATCCCAAAATGCTAGGTTGATTATTGGGTTTACCCAACCTGGTTATGACATTCACAGTTCGCCATGGTATAGATGACCCATAGAAATAGATGGTTTGCCTATTAAAAGTGGTGATTTTCCATGGCTATGTTAGTCATAACCAGATATCTCTTAGTGGGGATTTCGCATCGCCATTGGACGCATCGCCTGTACCAAGAGTCGCATTTTGGTTTTAAGGATGATTTCTGTTGGCCAGGTCTGGAAAGATGCTGCTTGTTGCAGTAATATATGGTTAATATATGGTTAATATATGGTTAATATATGGTTAATATATGGTTAATAATCTGGTTGGTGGTCAAACAACCCCTCTGAAAAATGATGGAGTTAAAGTCAGTTGGGATGATGACATTCCCAATATATGGAAAAAAAAATGTTCCAAACCACCAAGCAGTTATTGCATATTCTTGCTATTGTTGTTAGTACGCGAACTTTATATCATCTATCTGATGTTCATTACAATTGGGGAAGGGATTCCAATATTCCAATGTGGTAGACCCAAGAATGTCGGTTTACCCCAGGCTGCACAAGTTCATAAACCACAGTTTACTCCCCATGACCCACTCGCAACAACCTGCACGTCGACGTTTGTGAACTTTGTCACCTCCGGGGCTCCCTCTTCGACCTGCCATGGAATTGTGGATCCACAAAGGGAAGTGGAAACACTGTGATAAAACAGAGGACAAATCAACAAAAAAATGTGGATTCATCATGTTAGAATCAACCAATCGGATATTGAGATATTGAATGATGAAAATGGTTGTAACTGGTGAAAAAAAAACATGGTCAGCAAGTCCGGTGACTATAGTTGTTGGCTATTTACTACGTGCAGTGACCCTCCAAGCATTTTCGGATATCCAGTTTCGACCACGCCCCTCTGCGCATACGCAGGTACGTCCAGTATGTCCGCAATATCTGTAATTAATCCATGACGTGATAGTGATTCAAGGCCAGTTTTATTGCTGCCAATATCAACCATCATTTCTAAAGCTTGCGCAAGCTTGAGGTCGCTATCAATCATCCAATAAAACTCCATTTGTAGATGATGGTCTGATGGAAAAAAAAACACGAAATCACCAAAGATTCGGTGCAATTAGTATCTGAAAATCAGGTATACCCAAAAAAAGACGCACTTTCAACAGATGACGATGAATCAGTGCAATGATCTAGGGTTTTTTGTTGCTTCTCTTCGGACCCTTGGCCATAATGACACCTGAAATCTAACATGACCTCGAAAATTTTGGGATCCTGGATGATCCTGAGAGCTTCCTGGCTGAAACTGGTGGTTCACCCTGGCCGTTTCACCCTGTTGATCAACCCATCAACCCAGCACAGGTGGCCTTCTGAGAGAATTCCAGCCCATCTAAGAAACCACACTTGGCATCCTGGCTCCAGTTTTTAAACGGTCAGGTCATGAGGAAAACATCACGGAAAAAAAATCTGGGGCCCGAGTCAATCCAAAAACAATGGGGATCAAATCATCAATAAGAATTCTGATGTTATATACATATTATATTATATATATATATACCCTCTGGTTATTTAACATAGCCATGGAAAATGGCCCATAGAAATAGATGGTTTACCTATTAAAAATGGTGATTTTCCATGGCTATGTTAAATAACCAGAGGGTATATGTCGTTGTATGCCGCAAAATGGAATGGTTCTCTGCTAGTCATGACCAGTTGATTGATGATTCTGAATGCGTAGGTTCATAGTGGTCAGGAGATTGGGTATATCCCAACTGACAGTACAAAAACTCACAACTTTTCCAACGGGAAAGGGAGCATCTCCCACTTGCAACAAGATAGTTTTCATTTGGGAGGGGAATCTCTCTCATTTCCAAGGGGATGTTTTTCCACTTACCAATCATGTATCTTAGCTTTGTAAGGCTTACATCCCAACTTGATCCGGATATATGATCTCTTCCCCAGCATTTTTCCACTCCCAGGGGCCCAGGGGCCCTGGAACTCCCCTCCCAAAAAACCTCGGCGCCGAAGTGTTGCGGTAGGCCATGCAGGAACTTCAAGGTCTCCAGTAGGCCGGACCTCAGTTAGTTGTTAACGCGTTGATATCTCCGAATAATCCATGGGAAGAACAGGCAGATTGAAATCAAGACAGATATCAAGATACATTTTGGGTGGAATCCTCAAATTTTCTGGGTAAATCTCTTCATTTCGGTGCTTTAATACATGTTAATACCAAGTAAGTTCAGCCAGCATCGAAGCACTTTTTTCATCCATCGCCGGACGCCACCTGCCAGGAACTTGTGTCCGCAGCGTGGCGTTCAATCCACTTCCTGGGAAGGAATGTTGTTGAGTGTCCGAACCAAGTAGGGGTCAAAGTTGGGTATGTGCACATATTATATTATATGATATTATATGATATTACATTGTATCAAAATTAGATTACATTGTATTACATTATAAGTATATTACATGATATCATATTATATTGTATCGTATTATATTGTGTGACATAATATTACATTGCATTATATTGCATTGTATTATATATTGCTTTATATTATATATTACATTATATTACATGATATTACATTATATTACATTATATTACATGATATTACATTATATTACATTATATTACATGATATTACATGATATTACGTTATATTATATATTATAATATATATATTACCTTATGTTACATTATATTACATTATATTATATATTATAATGGATATTACCTTATCTTACATTATATTACATT
>Ga0126342_10011516_pt1 | contig 15800 bp, 16 predicted proteins | sample Cyp1metagenome_FD_92528 | JGI IMG/M metagenome (GOLD analysis project Ga0126342, IMG submission 92528) | Coral microbial communities from Lord Howe Island, Old Settlement Bay, Australia - Cyphastrea 1 metagenome | ecosystem: Host-associated > Invertebrates > Cnidaria > Coral ... | reverse complement strand
TGTATGGATGTATGGATGTATGGAATGTATGTATGTATGTATGCATGTATGCATGTATGCATGTATGCATGTATGCATGTATGCATGTATGCATGTATGCATGTATGCATGTATGCATGTATGTATGTATGTATGGAATGTATGGAATGTATGGAATGTATGTATGTATGTATGTATGTATGTATGCATGTATGCATGTATGTATGTATGTATGTATGTATGTATGTAATGTATGTAATGTATGTAATGTATGTAATGTATGTAATGTATGTAATGCATGTTATGTATGTTATGTATGTAATGTATGTAATGTATGTAATGTATGTAATGTATGTAATGTATGTATTGTATGTAATGTATGTAATGTATGTAATGTATGTAATGCATGTAATGTCTGTAATGTATGTAATGTATGTATTTTAATGTATGTAATGTATGTAATGCATGTAATGTATGTAATGCATGTACTGAAATGTAATGAAATGTTTGCAATGTATGTAATGTATGTAATGTATGTATTGTATGCATGCAATGTAATGTATGCATGCAATGTAATGTAATGTAACGTAACGTAACGTAACGTAACATAACGTAATGTAATGTAATGTATGTATGTAATGTAAAGTAATGTTATGTAATGTATGTTTGTAATGTATGTAATGTATGTAATGTATGTAATGTATGTAATGTATGTAATGTATGTAATGTATGTATTGTATGCATGCAATGTAATGTATGCATGTAATGTAATGTAATGTAACGTAACGTAACGTAATGTAATGTAATGTATGTATGTAATGCAAAGTAATGTTATGTAATGTATGTTTGTAATGTATGTAATGTATGTAATGTATGTAATGTATGTAATGCATGCAATGCATGTAATGTATGTAATGTATGTAATGTATGTAATGTATGTAATGTATGTAATGTATGTATGTCTGTATGTATGTATGCATGTATGTATGTTTGTATGTATGTATGTATGTATTTATGTATGTATGTATTTATGTATGTATGTATGTATGTATGTATGTATACATGTATGCATGTATGCATGTATGCATGTATGCATGTATGCATGGATGCATGTAGGCATGCATGCATGGATGCATGTATGCATGTATGCATGTATGTATGTATGCTTGCTGGCTTGCATGCATGTATGTATGTATGCATGCATGTATGTATGTGTGGTATGTGTGATATGTGTGTTATCTATGTGATGTATGTAATGTAAGTAATTTAATGAAACGTAATGTAATGTAGCGTAGTTTGATGTATGTATGTAGGTTTTTCTTTGTTGTTTAGAGTTTTACATATAGATTTTCACTTGTATATGTAGTTTCATATTTAAATATAGATGGATGAATAGATAGAAAATAGATAGAAACAAACACATAAATAGATGCTGCAAACAAATAAACAGATATCATAAGTGATTCGAAGACGCATTGCCATGGCTGATACAGCTTCTGCCTCAAGCCGTCTTGCCTGTCTTGTCTGTCGTGCAGGTGACCGTCGCTGAAACCAACGACCGGCATGAAACAAGCTTACCGGAGCTCACCCGCGTGATTGAAGACCCATACCACACCGCGACGAGCTCGGGCGCCAAGCGCTCTATCATCGCTGGCACGGCAGTGCTGCCTTTCTTTACAAAATTATTTCCCAGGAGGCGACCTTCGCTGGCGAGTACCTCGTCGACGGCGACGAATTCACCATGGCCGGGTCAAGAGGACCTCGTGTCCTGCTACAATTGGTGGCGGGGCTACACGAGGTTCTCAGCCGTGACCCGGCCATGGGTGAATTTTGATGTGGACGATGAAGTGGCGGTGCTTCAATGGCTCCCGGAGTGGGTTTTGTGGCAAACCCACCCGTTCGAAGGCTGGTGGGGGCCAACGTGGTTCGTTGCTCCCATAGATAGCTAAGATTGTTTTAAAACCCATGAATACTATACTATACATATATCTACCATAAACCATGCTTAAACTAGTTATAAATCAACTTAACTAGCTAGGGGGCTCCACCACCCGTGTCACAAAGTTGGCAAGGGATGCCAAGCCGGAAACTCTGGTGATGATCCCTGCTTTGGAGCGAAACTGTCGCTGTTGATCATCAAAACTACTCATTTCTTGATTCCGCTGTCACGAGGTGATACATCCTGGACACCTGGAGGGCGCCTTCAACAGCGAGATGGCCCAGCAGCGCGACCCGCACTTGGAATTCTGCCAGGGGCCGTGGTGTCTTTATGCCCAAGCGGGTCCCTGGAACCGCCTGAAGGCTTGAGGGCAACTCGGGGGAGGGACCGTTGACACGCGTGTGTCTTTTTTTTTCCCCGATGAAATTTTGTCTATTCATCGCATTATCTATAGCTAGTCTCTACCGCTGTCCATCATTCTCGCCTGTCGCGGCAGCTGCAGGACAAGCAGTGCTTCGTGAAGTTCAACGGCAAGGCGGCAAGGCCTACGCAGGGCCTATCGTCGTTTGGCGCAACCCTGTGGTCATGCCTGGTGACATTGAGGTCTGGCAGGCCATGCCTTGGCCGGAGGACGGAAGAGCAAGCGCGTGCACAATGTTCTTTCGCGAACCGGTTGATTAAGAATAAATTGCTGCAACAAGGAAGGCATTTGAAAATAGCGGCGTAAAAAATATGTAAAAGAGAAGACGCCACGAAGAGAGAGACATAGAAAGAAAGAAGGCAAATAATAATTTGACCCATGATGGATGCTACTACGCAGCTTCTTCCCACACTGATTCATTAAAAAAAATTGATACTCACTCCATAATACCCCATGGATGCTAATGTGCAGCTAATTTGAACAACACGACCCCGTCGTGGAAGCTACTACCCAGCTAATTTCATCAAAATTAATCCTGTGCGACCCTGTATGCATGCTAACCAATTACAGTAAAAACATGATTTCACAAACATTGCACCCTCATGCACGCTAATCACAAAATATCACAAATTGATTTCAGTAAAATCGATGCCTCAGCTAATTCCCTCCAAATTTAATCGGCTCAACCCTTCATGTATGCTAGTTCAAAACTCAAACTTAACCCCTCATGGATGCTACTATGCAGTTTTTAGTTCACAACCTGATTTCGAAAAAAAAAAACTAACACCCCATGATACCCCATGAATGCACATGCGAAGCTAATTTCAACAATACGAGCCCCTCACGGAGGCTACTGTCCAGCTAATTTCATCAAAATTGATCCCTTCATGGATGCTACGACGCAGCTGTTTCCATTAAAATTCATGCCTTATTGATGGTCATTTCCAACTATGTCCCTCCAAATTCAAGCCATTCAACCCTTCATGGATGCTAATTCATCACTGAGGTTATCAAATTTGATACCTCATAGATGCTACTATGCAACTAATTCCCATAGAATTGACGCTCCAGCAGTGTTTATTTGCAAGCTAATTCCAGCAACATTGGTTCATGGATGAATGAAAGCAACATTATTTCGGGGGGTTTGGTTTTTTGACTCCCTGACTGGACCTTGTTGACTTTGTTGACCTATAGGGGGGGTATTAATCCGGTGTTTATATTAAGGATGTTTTGTTTGATTTTAAAAATTCCCCGCACTCCGCTCCAGGCTATCTCTGTGTGTCCTGCCTTGGCTGAGTGGCCTGTGGCTGGGGCCTATGCAGGTCACTTGAAAAGCGGTGATGTTTGGTATGCGAATGGTGTTTTAATGGGATGAAAATGATGAATAATATGGTGTTTACATGTATTTATGGTAATAATGAACAGTATGGTTATAATTTACGATGATGTTTTCATGGGTCTTTCACGCTTGTTCTACATTGATGGGTTGTAAAAGTTTTTGATCATGATGTAATATTATGTAATGAGTAATGATCATGATGTATGACCATTAGTATGTTAAAGTTCTTGGTCATGATGTAATAGTATGTATCACCATCAGGGGATCACCATTAGCCAGTTATCAATTAACTACATGTTTTAATGGGGCTCTAATTGGCTTATGATAATTAGTTGTTCATGGATGATCAGTGATGTTAACCAAAATGCACCCCTGAACCAGCAAAAATGTGACCATAACCAATAGGAATGGGGCTGCAAATGGCTGCAATCAATAAACTTATCTACGGATTTCGGCGATTTCTATAGGTCACGGATATTCTTGAATGCGTTGAAAACCCTACTCAGTAGTGTTAGGTTCTTATGCTCGCAACCATCTCACGTACTTTCATTTGAAGTGAGATGTTCGTTGCGACAAAAACATATCTCAGTGGAAGCGGGGAGAACCGTCACTTCAGAAAACATGGCAAGCGCTCCTTCGATGACGAACCAACCCCTGGCGTGCTGGAGGTCTGAGACCGGCATTAGATCCTACAGTTTTTGGGTCCGACTACTTTTTGACACTTGGCTGTGGGGTATGCGTAAAACCATGGCCGCAATGGTTGACCCTGGCTCCAGGGTTTTGATGTTTTGATCCCATATCTTCTTGCGGAATTCCGATAGACACCGAACTGGTCACCCCCCTTTTTGGTTCAGACAGATGGAGAACTGCAAGCCAAAAGTGGGGCGAACACGCATTTGAACAGGAGATCACTGATATTCATCGATGAACAGTTCGTATTCATTTGAAAAGACAGTTCAACTATATATTATATATTGCTTATATATTTATATATTAATATAGATATTTCATTCATTGATGTCATCCACATCAAGTTTGCAGGTCATCTCCTATAGCAATATTATACCATTATTCTTTTCAGGAGTCCTTGAATCTTCACCGGAAGATTCACCAACTGCCTTCGCATTGTCCAAAAAATGAAGAGCATCCTGAACTATCCACATTTGCTATATCAGACAAACATCAATGATATCAAGTTAGATTCCTGAAATCCCTAGATGTTTCTGGAGATTTCTGGAGGATCGTTGTCAAACGCAGCTGTTTCTCTAGGGGATCTGAGGAACACGAGCCAAAAGCCGGCCGGCCATTCCTTCACGACGGTCGCAGGGGTGCGGAGTTCCCTTGGCATTTCAAGCGGTTACCTCGAGGTGGTTTTGTTGAGCACTAGTTGTAAGGGGGTAAAACAATGTCATCTGCGCCATCCCCCAGTCATCACCATTTTTATAGGTGGTATGTTTACCATTCCCAGTCATGGGTGGTTTGTGACATTGATTTACCCACATTACACACTATAGTCATTTAGACGTTTGACTCAGTTAACATCCCAAAACAAGGACTATACATATCTATACATATATCATGCTCTGCTAGTTGTATGATGTTAGATGATCCTAGTTCTGTTAAATATGATAACAAATATATTTCTGTAGAGAATCTTTGGGATTTACCCTTCATCCAACATAGATCCTGCCATGGGTTTAAGGTTGCAAGACACAGTTTCCTCTTGAAACGGGCAATTCTCAGGGTCTATGCTAGACTATATCACATGTATAGATATATGTATGTCACTTGTCAGAGAAACAAACGCCAAGAGTTGGCTGAATCAGCCGGCAGCAACTGTTTGGGCTGAATCGGCAGAGAAAAAAACTTGGAGATAGTGACCCACCCCCCAGAACTAGGACCATGCCTTGACTAAACCATATTTTCTGAGCAAATAACGCCCTCACTGTTCTCCCGAACCCTGGAATCATGTTTTTGTTAAGGGAAATGTTTGTTTCTGGGGGGAAATCATCCCCATAGCTGGCCTTAATAGATTTCAGGTGAAATATGATAATTTACCCCAATATTTTCAATATTGGAATGGAAACATACCCTTTTCGCATATTTACCCATATAATTTATACTAGTTTATATTCCCAGACATAGTTTAAAAACATCACCATTTGACATTATCACCATATTCTTAATATTAGTGTATTAATATACTATCACCAGGTAATATACTGGTGGGTGGGTAGGTCAACCACCAACGAATCCCAGGTACCGGTCTCACCGCCTCTCTGGGGATCGCCAAGATGCTTTGTGACAGGTGAGTTGTTGCGCTGTCTGGGGCGGAAAGGCCAGTTGTTTGGGTTCACTGTATCCAAGTTTTTTTTTTATAGTTCTTTTTGAGAAACACGCAGTTGTGTTTTTTTTAGAAACACCCAGGTGTGTTTTTTTTTAGAAACACCCAGGTGTGTTTTTTTTAGAAACACCCAGTTGTGAAAAATCCATGCAAATTACCGACGGATCCAGGATTGGGAAGTTCCGAGCGGATCCGATCATGGATTTTAACATTGAGGTTTTAAGTGTGCAGATATGGTTGGTTGAACATCGTGTGAAAGTCATATTCCATGCCGTTCCATTCCATTCCATTCCGGTATTTGAGGGGGTTCCAGATTGATTTTCAGGGATGGTAATGAGTTGGTTTGCATGGTTAGGTGGGACTGCTCCACTAGTAAAAATTAAGCACGCTGAAACAGGAACCCATTTTGTGGCCATGAGTAAATCCAGTTCTACCTCGTTGGGGACCACTGTATCACATTTTGTTTCGATGTGTTTTCTATTTGCAAGGGACGTGTTCTTGTCTAATTACATGGAAACATGAAAAACATATGTTATTCCTTCTAGATTTTAGTTGACAAATGTCATGGGTTGTGTACCTCCCACGCAATTAGCCCGGCGAATGCAATCTACATCGGAGCAGTTTCACAATGGGATTTGCACAATAAGATAATGTTAAACGTATTCCAAAACGTATATGTTTGACCATGGTGCGACTTGCGTTCCCATTTCAATCCTTTATCAAAACTGGTTGGTGGTTTGGAACATTTTTTATTTTCCATATATTGGGAAGAATCATTCCAACTGTTCCAACTGACTAATATTTTTCAGAGGGGTTGAAACCACCAACCAGAAAAACATGTGTGCGTTCCGATAGCGGAAATCGTTGGTGTGACTTTTTTCACATGGTGTGCGGAATTCCATGGGGAGAGCAATCCCCCATAGAAACTTGGTGTGACTTGCGCGGTTTCCAATAGCTGATTAGTAGGGTTGCTGTACATGTTTATCAGATATAGTATCAACATGAGAACATGGTTGAATTGACGCTATTTAAGGTATTCAGATATAGTATTAATAACATGACAAAATGGTAGAATTGATGCTATTTAAGGTATAAGCATGGAGTTGACCTGCAAAAGGCAGAGGCCATGTTGATTTGGGACATTCTCTGGTTCGTTGATCGAAATCCATACGGCATCCCATGACAGTTTTCAGGAGCCTGGAAAACATGAATTTCTGGTGGACTTTCCATCTCATTTTAGGAAACACGTGTGTAAGGTATTTGTGTTGGCTAAATCCATATTTTGTTGGGAAACAAATCCCACTACATTCCCATTTTGCATGATATTCCCATTATACATACCAGAGACTTAAATGATTACCAATCATACAACCATCGTTCATCTAACTATGAATCCAACATGTTGGTTGTATATTGCCATGATATCCCCACAATGCATGCTTGGTGTTTATATCTGATTGGTGGTTTGGAATATGACTTTTATGACTTTCCATGTATTGGGAATAATGATCCCAACTGACTTTCATATGTTTCAGAGGGGTTGTTTTACCACCAACCAGATATTATATATACTATATATTGATCACATGCATGAAATCCATATCTCTGGGAGTCTCTGGTCTCTGATAGTTACATAGTTAAATCATGTTAAATCCCTCTTATAGTCTTATAGTCACGTGAATCCATATTATCCCCCTGGACAGCCTGTCCACTATCCTGGGACAGAAAAACATTAGTCCTGAATTGAAAATCCTGAATCGCTAATCGTGAAATATACCCTTCAACATCCCATTCAAATCAATTATATACATATATATATATATACCCTTTGGTCATTTGTTACAGTTCGCCATGGTATAGATGGCCCATAGAAATAGATGGTTTACCTATTAATAGCATGGTGGATTTTTCCATGGCAAACTGTGAATGTCACAAACAGATGGTTTTTTTCTCTCCATTTTTGGTGAAATCACGGTGAAATCCATCACCGTCCCATGGGAAAATCCATGATGGCTATGTAACAAATAACCAGATGGTAATAGAATATGCAATGGGATACCCGGCCTGGTACACATACAAAAAACGATGGAAAGATCCACCATGCTATTAATGGGAAAAACCATTATTATAATCATATTCCCATCATATTGGTTTTTCCCATCATATTCCCATTAAACATATTTCCATCATATTCCCCATGTTTTTCCGTGACATCTCTGCGCAGGCTTGGCTTTGCAGAAGCCGCTTCCCCTTCGCCGACGCCGGCGTCGCCCTTGCTGCCGGCCTTGCGGAGCTTGGCGGAGCCCGGTGGGGGCGATGTGTGGGTGATGGTTGTGTTGATATACGTATGTTGAATATTGTTGTTTATGTAACTAATTTGATCAAATTTGTGTATATTCATCTTGAATATTGATGATATTCCAATATATATATATACACATAGTCATCTCATAATATACATATATGTATATATATATGTCAAATTCATTTTAGATGATTTTTAGATCTATGTTTATATGATATGTTTCAAAGTATATAGCTCAGTAATGTGTTGAATGTGTCTGTTCTTAGCAATATTCAATATATACACCAGGTGATTCCTCTTGGATTACCTATTTCTCAAAAGACATAAACAAATAGAGTAACAACTGAAGATTTCGACAGCTGGTGCAAACATGTTGCTTCTGAAAACAGCATTTATACATCCGTCATCCTCCAAACTTCATGAATTTTCATTACCAAACCCTACCTAACCCCAATGGAATGAAATGTTGTTTCTATGAACCTTCATTTAGGATCAATTAGGCCTAATTTGACTCAATTCAACTTCCACGAACCTCATTTTCAGACATACTAACATATATTAACATATACCAACATATACTAACATATACTAACATATACTAACATATACTAACCCATGATTAGCCCACTATTCACCCATTCTTAAGTTCTGTGAAGCCAGTTTGTCTCACTTCAGTATCTTTAGCATGGATCACCCTCTGGACAATATACCCTATAAAGGGAGGTTTTAATAGGAAAATCTACTAGCCACGTTTGAATACCAGATCGTAATCCCATTATATCCCGATAGAATCACCATTATATTTCCACTCTCCAACTATTTGATGGGATGACCACCCATAAATCACCATTGTTGTTGGGTAAGTCAGTATCTCCCATCAAATCCCATGAAATACCATTGAATTGCCATTAAATCGCATTAAATCCCATTGAACTCTTATATTTACCCATGATTTCCCCATCATGAACCCATGGCTCTGCCGTTTCTTTCCACAGGAGACCTACGCCGAAACGAAGGGCTTTATCGAGCTGGCGCAGCGAAAGTGGCTGGTGGCGCATCCGTGGCTTGGCCATCGGGGTTCCCATGGTAGATGAACTGCCGATCGAGGATATGAACGGATTTAGATAGAGACTATGATATGAAAAAAAAACATGTTATGATATTTATAACTATTTTTATGTTTGCTTGCTATTGACATACACTATGTTTTTGTTTTTATGCTCAATGATATAATATTACGTGATAGGATGATGATTGGCATGGCAATGTGGATATTTACATATTGTTGATTGTTGGTATATAATTATTCAAATGCTCTTATGGTAGCATATGTTGTGACATGATATATATATAATATTATATGTGTGTATATGTTTAAATACATATTTATACATATTTTGTCGTATTCAGTAGTAATATGATATAGTATTATATGACAATACCCATGATTTTCTTGTGGCAAAGCCAATGCCACAAATCATCCCCACTATGTAGAGGTGTATTATTGGGTATACGTAGCCCTAGAAATGGGATGATGTAAAAAATAATTACTACCCTCAAATGGTTGGTGTTTGTTTGTTTTTGTTTACACTATTGATTAATAGGATACACATGATTTATTTATAGATCTATACATGTATCTGTTGTATAGAAATATGAACATATATAAGCATATATATATATAAGATTATTATATATTTATCAGTGACTATAGACTATTTACATATAATACATTGGACTTGTTTTATGATTTAAGGTACATTATGTTTTTTTTTGTTGCATAATATATATAAATATGAATTACACTATACAAGAACCATATTGTGTTTTGGAAACAACAATATACAAAATATTGTGGGACTATGTCACGTATAGATCTCTATGTGTATATTGGCAGTTGTATAATTATGTATGAATATTCCAGTGCAATACATTTGATGCTACCATATTATCTTATATATCCTAGTATGGTATACCGACATTGCACAACAATATGTTGTTGGTGATGCGATTTGATAAGGCATTTAACATTAATATCCCATCATATCTAGCATGTATTATATAGTTATTATGATATCCCTTCTCCATATATACGTATATTGTTTGTTTCATGGCAATATTCATGATCCCTTTTTTACATATACAATATCATACACTATATATATACCCTATAGCATTTATTCAGTATATATCTATTGAGTATATATTTTAATATATAGTAATATATATGTAAATATTATATTATATTATGTTATACTATCTAATTTATGGTTATTTATTGACACATACGACACATAGCGCCCAAGGCAGACTTGCCTTGGCCTGGCCGCTACGGCCGGTGTGGCCGCGATGCCAGGCGTTGAACGACGAAGCATTGGGATCCAAATGGGAAAAGATATGGGAAATTGTTTTTTTTATTAGTAAATTACCTATGATATACCTATGATTAGGAATATTCATACCGAATTTCATTGTAATTTACTATTCAACAGTACATCTATATAGTACTTTACTAGTAATTTACCAAATTTCCAAATTTCATAGCACATTTCATAGAACTATTGTTGTTATACCAAATTTATTACTAAATATTGTTGTCATACCAAATTTCATAGTAATTTACTATTTACTATTTCCACAAATGAAATTACTATTTGTTATATAGATGTGAATACATAGTAATTTACTATTCAACAGTACATAAATATATATATATATATATATTCACAAGTGAATCAATAGTGTATGAATATTAGTAATTTAATAGTGTTTGAATATATATATATTCATGTATTCATAGTGACACGTTCTGGTGAAATTTTAGATGTTAGTGAATTGTGTTTAATAGTAGTTAATGAATTATTATAATTAATACACTTTATTGAATTGTGGTAAATACTGTCAGTCAATTACTTTAATTATTAGAAAGGTGTGAATGAATTAATATAGTTTTTGTTATTATTGAATTACTATACTTAGATTAGCATAGTTATATATATAGATATATTATACTGAATGGTTTGCTGCAATGTTATGACTACTTATTTTCAATGGGTTAGTGAAGTAGCATTTTTCCAGATGCGGGTGATTGTTTTTTTCACCCCAAAGGGCCATTGAAACAGGTTTTTTGCAACCAGGTCAATGATGAAAATCGGGTAATTACAAAGGTTAATTGATGAAAAACAATTGGATTTGTGAACATCAATTGTACATATAGCATGCCAAATCTTATAGAGCATGATGAAACCTCCAATTTGATCCTCTAATGTAATGGAATGGAATGCAATGCAATGCAACGCAATGCAATGTAATGTAACATATGTATGTAATGTAATGTTATGTTATGTTATGTTATGTAGCGTTATGTCATGCTATGTTTTGCTATGTTATGTATGTATGTAAATACCCCAAATGTCTAGAATAATGCATATATAGACGCATTGTTGTTGATAGGTCCAGAACTTCCGACCATGAAACCACATCAGGTCCCTCAGAGCGCAGTGGCTCTGCAGCTTGGTTGACAGGAATCGCACCTTGGACAGGGTCAAGGGAAGACAAGTTCGGGGGTTCGAGGTCAAACCAACAACAACCCATCAATATAATCAACCCAGTGTTAATGTTGGCAAACAACCCATTAATGTTGGCAAAATTTGGTGAATAACGGTTGATCATATTTCTTTTAACATCAACCCATTTTCAACCATTATCAACCAATATTAATCCATGAAGTATTCAAAACCCCGGTCGGTTGATTATTATAAAGGGGAATATACTAACCATGATATTGGGGATTATCACTACCCATTAAGGGAATCACTATTAACCTCCCAGAATAATGAAATGACTGATAGGGTTTGAACACTGCTCAAATGGGAATTTGGCCATGTAAAAATGTGGCAGTTGCCACCAAAGATGCTGGTTTTGCCATCAAACATGTACATTTAACAATCAACAATCGGGATTGAACTAGGAACAGTTCAGAAGCAAGAACAGGTGCGATGATAGGGATGATTCTGGGTAGAGTAGAACAACACCACAGTCCGATCAACCCCCATCCATGATGCTTAAATTTGCAGGAACCACCACCAAACATGTTGATTTCTCATGATGTCTCAATTCTTGGGCTGGAATATACTAAATTTGGGAATACACATTTCTACTTTAAATTACGTCATATCATGTCCTACCCACAATGTATTCCGAGTAAATCTACCCAATCCCAGTTGCTTCATCAGCTCATCATCCCAGCCTTGTTGAGTACATACCCTCCGGGAAAGTAACAGTTTGCTATTAAAATTGCCCATTGATACTTGATTTACCTATTATTTGACATAACTATTGGCAAAAATTCCATTTATACTTGATTTAGCTGTGATTTACCTACTAAAAGTGGTGATTTTCCATAGAAAACTGTTCATTTACCAGAAGGTAACCCTGTGAAAACGATCTCCATCTCCAGATCCAAGGATGGACGCAGCAAAGATCTGCACGGCATCCTGCAAAAACCCAGCGGAGCTATGGGATTGGGCATGGAATGTTTGTAAAAATAGATGATAAGACATTCAACAAAAACCAACCAATAGCATATCATATTTCATTGAAGTTTTTTGTAAAAAAAAAACAATATCATAGAATTACATTGCAAATTTTCTATATAAATTGAGAAAAAACATCTATGCAATTTACTATATATAGATATATTAGAAACCATGGAATTCAAAAAATGATAAATGGATGGAATGTATGAACTCATGAGTTCAAACAATCTTTGGAATCAATCATATTTTATTGATGGAACTTATTTGGACAGCCATAACATATCAATAAATGATAAGACAATCAAAAAACCAACCATGTCGATTTGACCGAACTTGGCCAAACAACTATTTTTTTTGGTATGTCTGCAACATCATTTCACCGTGAAGAAGAGGGTCAAAAAACTGTCACTTCCCTCCGTGCCTTCTGATCCCACACAGATCCTCGTTGTACGGCCAGGTCCTTGTTGAAGAAACAGAAGACGAAGATCCTGATGCATCAGGTGACATATCTCAGCCACATTGATCCCGTGTCATTTTCGTTTCGTAGATATATGTAATATATATATACACATATTTCGCAACCCCCAAATTGATAGAAACGTAAAATCCCACTATAGTATAGTAGCGGTAAATGGTGTTTTTTTCTTTTGTTGGTGCTTACTATGTATGTTGTTTTTTCTGTGAAAAATGTGTTATCATGGCCCTTTCATGGTAAGCACATGATTTAATCGGAATTTGTGGAGAATGGGAGAGACAACCAGCTTAAGATAATTCGGGTTTGTCTGAACATGGAGTATACCCCAAGAATAGCTATTTCAAATAGAGATAATGGTGATAGACCAAAAATGGCCAATGAACAATTTCCAGAGATGCGTTTTTATCACTACGAACGACAGTAATCTTTCGTAGATGCATTTGGTTGGTAAACATTGTTATTATCTGATATTGATTAATCTGGTGAAATTATAACGACCTCACTGTTCTCCCTCACTGGAATCATGGCTAATAAGGGAAATCATCCCCAAATGGCCTTAATTCAGGTTAGTGAAATATTGTAATTTACCCAGATTAATGTGGTAAACCCAATAAGAAACCTACCATCAAGGGATGGTATTTACCACCCATTAGTGGTAATTGTGGGGATGGTTTAGCATTGGGTTTCTCACATTCTTTGCCGTCCACTCGATTTTTCCCAGACACAAAACCAAGTTACGCCATCGGCTTGGATCCTCGCAGTTGTTGTGATTTTCTGCTGTCCCTTCAGGTTATCATCGGTTGATGACCCCAAAACACCATGACCATCATGACCTCGCTGCCAGGTGATTGAGAAGCAAAAGCTGGAAAGGATCTTGAAGGATATCATGACTTTGGAAGCGGAAAGAAAGCAAGAGGCGCAATATCCGACATGGTCCCTGTTGGGGCAGGTTTCACGGCGTTCACGGTCCACTTTGCCCATATAAAATGATATTAAACGGCTAACTTGGTAAATATGAAACTGATGAGTTGGTAAATACACATATATTACCCTCTGGTAAACTAACATAGCTATTGAAAATGGTGATTTATAGTGGATGTTGTCCATTGAAAATGGTGATTTTCCATAGTTATGTTAGTTTTCCTTGTCTAAAGCAACTGATTGCTTATAGGCGTGTAGTGGCGTCTATACGTTCGCGGCAGGCATGTCATCCTAAGTCCCATTGTTGGGAGGCATGTCCTGCTCATCTGCACCAATGTAGACCTGCAGGCACACATATACATATCTTACAATCTGGATCATTCAAATATAGGGCCAAACATCCCTATATAAATATATATATATACAAATAAATTCACCATATTTGTTCATACATTCCTCCACAAATATCAGTTGTATTTCAACCCCCCCTAAAGATAGGTGGATTCCCTTCCCAAAAACATCCAACATCTGGGTGCCAGGCTGCCGAGATCGACCCTGAAGCCGTGAAAGCCAAAGCACAAGACACCATCAAGGTTCAGTCGGCCCTGGCTGGAGAATGTACCCTCTGGTTATGTCAAAATAGCTATGGAAAATGGCCATTTATAGTGAGTTGTCCCATTAGAAGTGGTGATTTTCCCATAGTTTTTGGTATGTTTACCAGAGGGTACCCAGGATGACTGGGGAACTTTGACCAATCATGGAGATTTCAAGGGTCAGTGGCAATGAGCGTTCAGTGGACCCTGCGTCTTCCTTAGAAAACTCAGGTTCATTGATAGGGATTCTCTTGATGGATTGTGACAATCGGCAACATATATGGTTAATATAGTCACCTCTATAAGCATCAACCGGGGTTTTGAACATTGCTCATTGTTTGGGGTGGTGGAACAATGAAGATATCAAAAATTGTGGTCAAGAGGACAGCAGGAATGTGATACACAGAAGATTTTGCCATGGCTGGATTGGTGGGCTCTTAGCAATGGAAAGAACTTGAACTCACCCAACTAACATAGACTCTAACTTAAACCATGTGTTTTAGTTTTTTGTAAACGTTTACCAGGCCGGGTAGCCTGCCTCCAAACAGAATCCACATGAAATTCTGGGATGAACCAGTGGAACTGGGTTCCACAAGTGTTTCCATAGTGTTATCACGTGTTATATTCCATATATATGGTGTTATTGCATATAAGTGTTTACCATACATATAAAATATAATATATATATATATATATAGAAATATATATATATATATATATATCTATAGATATATATATATATATATATATACTATAATATATATATAATATAATATAATATAATAAAATATAATATAATATAATATAGTATTATATAATTATAATATAATATATATATATATAATATAATATAATATATAATATAATATACTATAATATAATAAAAATTAATATAATATAATAAAATATAATATAATATAATATAGTATTTTTTTATTTAAAAAAT
>Ga0126342_10011515_pt1 | contig 15800 bp, 16 predicted proteins | sample Cyp1metagenome_FD_92528 | JGI IMG/M metagenome (GOLD analysis project Ga0126342, IMG submission 92528) | Coral microbial communities from Lord Howe Island, Old Settlement Bay, Australia - Cyphastrea 1 metagenome | ecosystem: Host-associated > Invertebrates > Cnidaria > Coral ... | reverse complement strand
GCAGTGTGCAGTGTGAGGTGTGGAGTGTCGAGGGAAGGACACGGTCGGGACAGGTTGTCTTTGAACTATAGGTTATTTATGTTTGGGAAACTTCCGCCGCCGGCTTGCCCGGGTCTATGTTATCATTTCTTGGCATGAGATTCTAAATTTCTGATGCGGTGCAATTTCTAGCTGAGGAGTATGACATGATAGGCTGCCACTTTTACGCTCTAGTGAACTAATATAGCCCATTGCTATCGAAAATGGCCATTTATAGTTGATCTTCCCATAAAAAACGGCGATTTTCCGTAGTTCTGTTGGTTTACCAAAGGGTAATGAGTTCACTGCCACGATGCAGGTTGGGCCCGGGCGTCTCCATCCGTTTCTGCGGCGGCGTCTCGCTGCTGTGCAGCGTGCCTGAGGAGCTCAGCGGCGACACGGCGCAGGTGCTGGAGCTGGCCACGGCGGCGGCGGGGAAGATCTGCGCGGCGGATCTGCAGAGGTTGGCCATGGCAGCCATGGGGGCCATGGGGGCCATGGGGGCCATGGGGGCCATGGGTTGGGGATGGAGGTGGTGGATGGTGGTGGATTTGGGTGAGGAAAACATCAGGAAAACATGAAGAATACATGAACAGTGATGAGCGGAGATTGAAGATGCCCGAAAACTGCAGAAACTTGGGGGTGGAGCTGCAAGAATTGCAGAAACGGTGGGCTGAAGATGAAAACAACAACTGTTTGAAGGTGCCAAACAGTGGGGTGAGAACAACAAGACAAGGGTGGGTCAGGTATTAGGACGGAGGTTGATCCACAGATTTGGTGTGTCATTCACGAGTTGGAGCCAGGTTCCAAAGTTGGGCTGTCGGATGGTAAAGTAGAGGGAGGGTTCGCAAGTCTCGTGCGAATGAGTCTACTTTTGGTGAATAGTCACTGACACCCAGTGGTACGCAACTATGGAGGTGAGTTTCAGCTTCTCCTTTCTCGCGCAGGAAAGGTTGGACCGTTGACCGGGCTGAACAAGCACTGTTGCACTGTGTTCGAGACACTCGTCGTGCATCCAAGCTGCCCTAAGCAGCTGTCCCAAAATCAAGCATACAGGTACCCTCTGGAAAATCAACAATAGCCATGGAAAAGTACCCAGGTCATGCCGGGTGGCCTGTGGGCGGCGGCGTCAGCGTCATTTTCCACATTCAAGCACGCCACTTGCAAAGCTTTCCCCGCTCCTTGCACATTTGCTCCTTGCAAAGCTTTCCCAGCTCCTTTCCTAGTTGGTGGAACATGCGATGACAACGTAGTATCAACGACGTGGTCGTCAGGACATTAATATCCCACCCCACCCCACCCCATATATATATATACACATACAAAAATCAAAAAGTAACAAAAACGCACAGGCCACCCGGCACGGCGTTAGCAGCTACCCATTTGCAGGTAGTGCACAGTGGTGTACCTAGAACAAACATGGGCCCTGTTCCAATTTGTTCCATGGCTATCTTAGATCACCAGAGGATGAACCCATACTCCAATGATGGATCTCTCAGCAGCGATGTTTGGATTATTTTGAGGCATGTTGAGCATTTTATGTTGTTATTTTTGTTGGATATCTGTTTTTCAGTGGACATTTCCTCAACGCTGTTGCATCTTATATGATATATACTGTATATATATATATAAGATTAGATTGGTTTTAACCATCAACATGCATCAACCATGAACAGCGATTTGTGGGTCAAGTGGCATCTAGTGGAATTTGGTCGATTCATTTTTTATAGTGGGGTGGGGGAAGGTCACACATGGGCGATGCGGTTACTTCAGAATCGGGGCAATTTACGGTTGAAGATGGTTGAAGCCTCCTTATTCTTTGGGAAAAACAACATAAAACCATATAAAATACCATGGTTTCAACATGTTTCAACCGTAGATTTTCCCACCAAACCCACCCAGTCACCCAATCCATCGTGAGGAAGGACTTTGTTGGGTGGACAAGCAGGACCCAAAGGTGCCAATGTGGTGTTGGTTCCCTAGCAGCTGGGCTGGCTGGGGGCTGACGGATATCACGGACATCACATGACATGAATGCGAGGCATAAGCGCTGGGCTGGGCTGAAAGGACCTTAATCCAGGTTGTTGAAGTATAGTGAAGTATGATGATGTGTGAGGAATTATCCAGAAACATCCGGAATACAGATATCGATGATAACAGCCTAAGCAAAACAAGGCCAGGCATGTGGCAGTTCCCAGCAAGTACAAGCATGGTTCCAATCCATTGGCGGAAGTATAGCGCAATCATTGTCTATACCCTGCCGAGTCCATCAAATTACAGTATCAGCTATCAAAGGTGTACAGATGTACTGCAGTTGCAGCATGATTTTGATGCACAAGTCTTTCATTAAACCACCTGTGTTGCGAAGGAACAGTATGGCCCCTTAGTCTTTGTGCCTTGGGATATTCTAATTCCTCGAGTATGTTAAGTTAAGGACTTTGCTCACGCCACAGCCAGGAGAACCCTGCAATATACAACCAACTTGTGCTTGCAACATGAGGGGTCCTAATCCGAGTCTTGGATGTGACTGGTTGTTTGCTTATGGAGTTCACAAAATCTCCTGGCATACAAGGGTCCCGTGGGTCAACCTCAGGTATTGCCCTAGCCGAACTGGAGAAGCCTCTGTCGGGTGAGTCCGAAGCGTAGGCTTCATGTGGAGCCGCGGCCAGTTTCACCCGGTTTCACCTAGCCCAGCCGTGTCGCCGCCAAAAGTGCCAAATTCTGCTGCCAAATTGTCAGTGCCCCAGTGCTGTCCACAGTGTCCCCTGCTGTTCCACTTTGCAGCCACAAGGTATTGTGAATAGCAAACTCGTCCCACTCTCCGAGTTGATCCTTGCCGCAAGTTGAGTGCTGGGAGAGATGTAACTGCAGCAATACTGTGACCGATTTGTGCTAATACGCCTGGAGCGGTGAACAATTATTTGCAAATTTTGCAAACCTGCGAACATGTTTGGCCCCATACCTCGTCAATATGAATCCACAGACATGATGACTTAAGACTCAAAACTCACCGCAGGCTTCGCTTTGCAGAGTACAATTACAATTTTGAACCCCCAATTGACACATGCAGTTTTTTCATTTGAATAGGGGGTGGTCAGCTCACATTTGTTTGGATTGTTTAGGTTGTTTAGGTTATATAAGCCCAATAACAATGCCCTTTTTCAACTCTACATTGCTCTACCGTGTGTGTAGCAGAAAGGTTCCCAAAAGCATTTTCTCGCATCCCTTTTGTCAGGTCAAGAATGACTGCAGTTGTGGCAAGAATTGGTGGATGTTCTGAATATGTTCCTACGGATTCCTACATGTCAACATGTTTTGCACTATATTTCTGAGCAAGAGCGCACCAGCACCATGTTTTCCATATGTTTTCCCATTGTGTATGTCTCCATGGTATACCTGTCAAAGGGCCAAGTGTGGCTTTACGCGCATCGGATTCATGGCACAGAGGGCCGCTTAGTGATTTGCATCGGCCTCATTTGAGATAATACTGTGCCCACTTGACTTCAATTGCTTACTATGATAATGATGCTGCTGATGACAATCATCATCATAGCATATCATAGCCATATGTGACTTGATATCTACTTCTAGCTCTATATCTACCGCACATGCATCACACATGCATACAAGATCATACAAGTGCAATATCTATGCTATGAAGAGCATGGCATTTGTTTTCACGGTCCACATGTGGGGCTGGACATGGTTGGACATTGCCAATCCCCATGAAGATAGATTCACTACATTGACCAACTCATCCCACACCATGTACACATCCATATCAAGCTATATGTTAAAAGATGTGAATAGGATTCATAGGCTATTGAAACATCCCGGTTAGTTGATTTGTACATGATTTGATTTATACATGACTGTGACAAAAATAAACAGACAAATAAACATAGATTAATATATTGTATTATATATATATTATATATATGTTATATATATATTATATATATATTATATATATATACACATAATACAATAGTCCACATCTATATCCACCTGCACTCATGGAACTTCAGGGCAGCAGCCGGAAATCGGCTTTGCCGCTTCGCTTCAGGTGGGAGCTCATGGATTCCTACGGCTTGCGCAGACAATTCGAGGAGCTTCTGGTTGCAGCGCCGGCGCCGACGTTTTCGGCGAAAAAACGGACGGAGAAGGCGTCGAAGGCGTCGTCCAATGGGTTCCTTGGCGGAGACCAGCCTAGATTTGTGGTTTTTAAATGGAAATATGGGGAAATAACTTATCAGAGATGATCAAACATGAGACTGATGCATTTGAGGTTAGTTTGCCAGAGGGTAACTCCCAGCAAACGGATTGAAGCAACCAAAATGTGGATTTAGCCAACAAAAAATGATGCTTTGACCATGAACCATGAGGATTTTGCTAGAACAGATCGTGTTTTTTTTTGGCGATGCTTTTCATCATATGAATCATATACCAACAATAGGGACCATATGATATGGGAGTTGAGATGCCAACATCACAGATATCCAGAAGCTATGGTCGTGTATTTGGAGATTCTACTGATTCTACTGCCTGTCACAGGGGATTATTGATAATTTAAACTCACGTTGACCAACCAGGATCAAATATTTCTGGGAAGGTACTGGCCCCAAGGGGGAATGGTCACCATCCTATGATTGGCATGAGGTGGGCTTGTGTTCCAACGTCACGGGATGTACCCTCAATCAACATCAATAGCTAGGCCAATATTTAGGTACTTCACGTGTTTAGTTGAAACCTCATTTGCAACCGGGGATTGGATTTTCCATTGTCCTGCCCTGCATAGTCACAGGCGTTGGTTCTGAACCCTCATTTTGCACCTCAAGCGGTGCAAGAAACTGAGGTGGGAGGGCAAGTGGAAAGACGATTGGGGCTCAGGACCTGTGAGTTCTCAAAGCCATTGCAGCGACGGCCATGGAAAAGGAGACATGGGAGGGTTACGGCCATGCTTCGGTGACGTGCAGGAGAATGGGAAGACTGGGGCAAGTGGAAAGACAAGAGCTCCGGCTACGACAATAGCTATGGCAGTTATGGCAGCTATAGCAAGTACAGCTATGACTACAAAGGTCCGCCGCGGCCAAGTTGATCCAAGAATGGTCTTGGCAGAATTGTGTTGATTTCAACCCTTTCTGTTTTGCCACGGTCAAAAAACCTGACTGTATGATTATGAGTGGCTGCTAATTGCACATATTTTTGCACTTTTCCATCCCTAGGTTGTAAGATGACTAATCAATACTCGGCCAATGAACAGCGATATCAACCGATTTCACGCGTGGCCAGTGAACACCACTCTGGCACCCTTTGCAGATTGGTCCAAAGCCAGTCGAAGTCGTTCGGCACCCAGAGGCCGGAGTGTTGAGAAGCCTTGGGAAAGCGAAACAGACTATGGATTCTTGGGATGGTTTTCATGTTTAGCGGAAATCTGTCCTCCTGAAAACTCACAGGAAACCCGCATCGTTTCATGGAGATGTTTCATCATTTTCCGTAGGACATGGCCGAACTGGAAAAAAAATGGGCCATGGCGAACGCTAATAAATGTTCCATTGGCAAGTTTGAAGGGCAAACTGTTGGGGGTGGTCCAACCTGTCTAACCTTAATGGGCATTTGCATCCAGCAATTGTAAGCACAATCCATGCTGTGACATGCAGTGACACGCATGCAGTAGGGTGCAGCCAAATTGCAGCACAATACCGTTGAAATGTACATATTGGAAGGGTACCAACAATCATATGCAATTACCCCATTTGATCCACAGCTACAATGGCTGTAAAATGCCACTGCTCACTGGATTTCACTGGCGTACCCAAAGATCCCAAGTCACTCCAAAACAAAAGGTCTATCAACATCTACCAGCCCCCTCCAGCCCCAACTCCAACATCTCCAGGCCACCCAAAGATGATCTGCTTATTTCTGCTTGCTTGTCATATGTTGTCATCCCCTTGGCAGGTGACTCCTTCAAGCCTGCACAGAGCCAACGATCGGCCTCTCAAGGCGGAAAAACAGAGGCTGGGTGCAGGGCATGGCAGGGCACAACATATGAAACTGGCAGGTACTGAGAGGAGTCACAAGAGCGACTTGGCAGAAAAGTTGGGAATGCTGCAAGGGATCAGTTACAGTTGGCTTCCCTGTCGGATCTTATGGATCTTATGGGGGAGGTGGATGGATAGATGATGATAGATGCAAGCCTGCCCTGGTTGCTTTGTTTCCCTAAGCATCACAACTTCAAGACATCTGTCCTTGGACTCGCAATGGCAACTGCGTAACTTGTTGATTTTGTTGCTGCTGGTGGCTAGTGCTGAGCATATTCTTACCGCAAAAACATCTTCAGATGTGCGCGATGATCCCCCACTTCACTCCATCTTTGTTGACAGAAGTTGAACTCTTTGAAAATCCATCCTGCAAAATTAGAGCATCACTCTCGAGCACATATGAGATGGCATGCGAACATGGCGGTATACGCTGTACGTGCACTCAAATATAGATTGTTTTTTTAGTCTTTAGAAAGTGGGCCAGAAAAAAAAAAACTAATTATCATACTGTACATATCTGTACATGCTATGTGCTACAATTATCTACAACAATAATTGATGTCTACGGTATCGATCATCAACAAGATTGTCCCATTTTTACCTGCTGCCGTTCACAGGGCCTTCCTAAGGTTTTTCACTCCCGCCCCAGGTGCAAAGTTCAGCAGATCCGTCCACGCAGACGGTGAAGAGCCGAAAGGTACAGCCTGTGTTTTTTTGTGGTTGGGAGACCGCCAAAGATTGTTGGAGGATCATCCCATTTAGCAAGTGCTTCACCCTGGTTACTAAGTCCCCGATTTGTGAGCGTATCCCAAAAATAACTAGCTAAGCCATGGGCCGTGGCGATGTGTGTTTTTATTGATGGTTGGGCATTGCCCTCAGGGAAGTGTTTAGACCACACAACATGCCAAACGAATAGCCTTGGACACACTAGAACCCGGGAGGGTTGTTGCTTCGTGGCTGTATTTCACCCTGCCGCATTTGGTGAGGTGAGAAAGGTGGCGACGAAACCGAGACTTGGAAGGCCTGTGCCAAGCACATCAACTGCTTCTCAGGGTAAAAATCCAGCATTTCGGCAAAGATCGGCAAAGTGTCCGGTGGAGGGTGTCAACTTTGGCAGGAAAACCATGGAAAACCAAATGTTTGGGTGTCAAGTCTCCACCTCCCATTCTCCCACGTCATTTTGCGGAAGATTTTTGCACCAACCGAGAGACGGTGCACCCCATAGCACACCCAACTCGCGGCATAGCGAGTTGGATGCCTTTCAGGAGCCTACAAAGAAGAAGCCTCGCACAGAGATCCAGGCGGTTTCATCAGATACTGTTGGACTCCAGGGATGTGAACCGACTGTTGGTGTGTTTGCTTGGTGAATGATGTTGAAACATGTTTAAATGTTTAATAATGTTTATAATATTCATGGCTTAATTGTGCTCGAATGGTTGGCATCAACATCGTCGAAAAGACATGAAAAGACAAGAATGGCTCCAGAATGGCTGAAACAGACTTTGGCGCGATGACTATGGAGACAGAGAGGGGTGTCGCCATGAGCTCCAAATCAGAAATATCCAAGAAATTGTGGAAGAGCTCTCATTCTATACAGTGATTGATATTGGATGATATTACTAGTATCATTATCCCTATCAAAATGGCTATCAGTCTGAGTATATACCGTTTTCAGACACACTTTGGTGGAGTTTACCATGTGCAATTCTGACTGAGTTATCCTTTGTGGACATCTCAGTGAGAAAACTTGTAGGAAAACTCACGACTGAGGGAGCAGACAGTCCTGGCCATGGGATGCCATGGGTCAGAACATGCCAGGACATGTCAGGACATGCCAGGGCCAAGGATATCACATGGTATCACCAGATGCTTTCACATTGGTCGCGTCCAGTGTCCATGAGATGAACATAGATGAACCAGCTCTTGCAAGGCCCCTGAGCGACCAGAGCGAGAAGTTTCAGGGGCTAGCCTCTTCAAGGAGGCTTGAGTCGAAACGTGTGGACAAAATGGGGTTGGGTAATGCTGGGCGCTGTTTAGTTGGCATTTGGGTATTCTAAATTAAGAGAGACGTGCAATTATATGTGCATGTTTGCATGTTTGCCCGGATAATTATATTTTCGTTTTTTTCAGGATGGTGCCAATGTGTGCCATTTTGGCAACAAATGCCAGGGTGCCAGGGTGCTCATGAAACACAGCACCTGGCACCCACTGCTTGTCCTGAGAGAGGCTTTCATGTTTGTTCATTTAAGGGAAAACTTGTAGGAACCCTCCCTATAAAGATGGGAGACCAGTGAGTTCAGGGTTTTAACGCTTATGCACATGATGTATCACGATGTTGCATGCCCACGTTGGAAATCCAAGCCCCACATAGTCTTTCCCGGCAACTATAATTTTGTCATATTTTGTCTAGTAAGCTGTGGCTGTGTTTTTTGGGGCCCCATTTGAAACTTGAAACTGATGATTTTAAGCTCAGCTTTCAGCACTGGAGGCGATTGCCACTCTCCCTGAGACTGTCTACGGTCACGATGATCGTCACGACGACCGAGAAGCGCCGTGGATAGGCAGCTCCCTTCAACGGGTTGTCGCGTCAGTTTGTCTCACTTCATGGGCTATTTATATTTACAATCCTGGCGTGTGGCAAACAGCTGGAAAACATGTTAGAGAGACTCTAAAAAATTGGATGTTGATGAACTTTATGGATCTTTATGGTGAAAATAAGATCTTGGTCAATTTGTGCCTTAAGTTGGTAGGTTTCATGCAATCGATTTTCACCCTACCTGGACGAAAAACGGTGCAGGTGGGCCGCCCGGGCCCGGTGGGCCTGGTGCTCGGCGGAGAGAAGGTCGTCCGAGGGCCCAGCCCTCTTAAGTCCTTTGCGTAATGTGTGATGAACACATCATTTGGAACCATAAAATCACTGGAAAATGGTGGTTTAATGGGATTTTAATGGGATTTTATAGTGATTTAATGGGATATTAATGGGATTTACCCTCTGGTAAACTAACATAGCTATTGAACATGGCCATTTGTAGTGGATTTTCCCATAAAAAATAATGATTTTCCATAGCTATGTTAAATTACCAGAGGGTAACACATCATATTAAACCCATAGGATCCATGTATGCCATATATGCTAACATTGGGGGTATATTGATGGTAAATGTTACCATATATAGCATACATGGATCCTATGGGTATTAAAGAAAATGCTCAGGTTGTACCATTTCGACATGCATATTAGCTCAGATTGCATGGTTTGGGCATTGCATGGGTCATACTTCTACAATCTTCTACATGCTATTTATGTGTGCAAAGCATTGAATTCTGCTCCGCGAAACGCAGGGAACTGCTGGTTGTCCAACCAAGGAACCAACGGAAGGTCCACTCCCGAAGTCTCGGACAAACCCTTGGAGGGCAAAAACAGCGATGTGGAGCGGCCCTTTGTTCCTGGGCAGAAGGATGGGGGCTGCGCACTATGACAGACCTTGACAGACCTTGATGATCGTACTGCGGCACTGCAAGTGGCCAACCTTCAGGGTTTTTCGGGGGTTGTACATGTTGTTCCAAATTCCTCCAAGTTTCCTCAAGTTTCGATGCTTTGCGAAACGACTCTTCTCCATGCTGAGATGCGATTCGATGGCTCCCCACGGGCAGAGGATGTACGACCACTGCCTGTGTTGCGCGAGGCCTCACCGATACCAATCAAATTGAGAATTGGAGGATATTGGAGGACCCCAAGAATACCCTCAACTCAACTGTGGGCCTTGATGGTCCTAGATGTTTTTGGTTGTTTTGAATGTCGTTGGGTTGCCCTCTTGGAGGAGCCCCGCAAGACTTAACCAACATCTCAGGTATATTGCAGGATGCGCACCAGCCATCTCATGACATTGCCCAGAAACAAACCAAGTTGAAGTCTTGCGTGTACCCTCAAATTTGATAGTTATCATATATGGTATCATTGGTTACTTTTTAAATTAAAATTGGCCATTCATTCACCGTCAGGCTTTCTCGCGAGCAAAGGAGCGCTGGGAGAGTAGCAGGGACTGGAGCTACGTGGGAGAGATGCCTCTCGGAACCAACTCGCGGAGTCTGGCTTTGATTTCTCAACTTTGATGATCATTTGCTACTAACATTGCCATTGATTTACATTTCCCTCACTTATATATATATATATATATAACTTATATATATATATATTATAATATCATGTCATCAAAGTTTCGGTTCTGACAGATGTTGCCTCTGAACATGGCCATAAATTGCAGCCTTGATCCCCCTGGGCCAAGGCTGCGGAGCATCCGGCAAGACTTGACCATTCAGATGGTGCAAGACGCTTTTGTTATCGAGGCCATGGCCTTTTCGGGCTGTTTGTTACATAATATTATAATGATATATATATATATACATAGATATTATATATATACATAGATATATTACAATTACAGTATAATTTAATAAAAATAGTGATATAATTATCAGATTATCTATATAGCTATTGGAAACGTTTATTTTTTTTTCATGTAACCCAATGCCATAAACCTACCATTTGGGGATGGTTTGAAATCCCAGGCATGGCCAGGGTACAGGGGAATAGAGCTGATCAGCCATTGGACTTGCCGGGGTGTAGCTGGTTTTCGGAGAAACGGGCATCCAAGGTGATATCCCATTCCGCAGCAGTGGTCCCAGACCCGTTACCTTTTGGGGAAAGATCTATCATGTAACATCATGTCATTATTGTAATATGATTCACATGATTATGATGTAACTGACTATATATATATATATGTATAATATAATTAATAATTAATGGTAGTTTTTTTCAACTTGGTGCTTCGGCACGGCCAAAATATCGATCCTTCTGAAGAAGCCTGGTGGGGCAAACGACGCTATCGTCAGGTTCATGAATATTGGGCCCAAGTGGCACTGGAGTTTGGTGACTTCAAACAGTTTGACCAGGCAGCTGCTCAATTGGAGGCGCCCCCCACCACTGTGTGGATCACTGCGTTAAAGCCCTCTTGATTAGCTGTGATTCAGCCCTACGATTCAACATGGAACACCCCATGGGGTCTGGAAGGTGATGTTTTCTCCTATTAATCTATTAGATATTAGTTAGGCCATGTTGGGTGTTGGGGTTTTTAGTTTTTATATGCATTTTGTGAGGGCGTAAACATTTCTTCGCAGGGCCTCTCCGATCCAATAAGCAAGGGATGCACCAGAGGATTAATATACACACCCAAGAGATAGAAACTTATTTGCAGGATGCTAGTTTGATGATGTTTTCCCTGATTTCTATTGATTTCTAAGATTTCAATTGTTTGGCATATTTTTGTGGGTTGCTATATCTTGTTTTTGATCATGAGATTGATTTTTGTGAGCCCTTCGGACTCAGAAGACAATCCGATGCATGTTTTGGGGGGTATCAACTTGTTTTGCCAACAAGAAACTCTTGGGTAGACATGACAGTGGACCCAAAAAAGATCGAAAAGATTCGAACAGTAAAATCTCACTAAAGCAGTGGTACACACACATATACCATATTGTAATATTATATATATATATACATATACATAATTAATTATACATATATATATATACATATATTGGTGCATGTTCCTGCAGATTCCCAGGGTTCCCCTGCTTTGACCTACATATGACCCAAGATTCTCGAAGGTAGGCCGAGGTCCAGGTTCTTGGCTCTGGCATGTCTTGGCTGTCGAGGTCTACTACGTGGATCCCACTTTGGAAAGTGGCGCAGGGAAGGTGCAAGACGCTTGCCCTGATGGCGTCGGATGGCGTCGCCATGGATGGCACATCTCTGCTGATGGCGATGGTCAAATCATGGAACCAGCAGAGTTGTAGGTCGAAGGATGCTCAATGGGAGTTAAAAGCAATTAAAAAGATCAATGACTATACTGTATACATCTTTTGATCCTATTTGGAGGTTTCAAGTTGTCTCGCAATTTGACCCAGCGTAAAGTTCGAACGGTTCAAACTTAAAATTGGATGATTTCAGTGGAAGCGAACATGAGAAACGCAGCACCAATGAGGAAGTCCTTGCCTGGCGCCTGCTGTATTTCACCTTGGAGGCACAGGGGATGGGGATGGTGGTTGGATTTCATGTGTACTTTTCATTGCTTTTCAGTATTTTTCGTGATACTTAAAGATACTTATAAAGTTTTTATTAATGGTTATTCATATGTATTCATTCACGGACATTGTTGAATTGTATTCATTGGAATCATCAAAAAATCATCAAAAAGGGCTGATGAGGGCCACAATGGCTCAGATTTGCGGAATCTTTTTTTCAAGCACCAGCTAGCTGATCGAGTTGCTGATCTCTGTCGGTTAACTGGGCGCATGTTTTTTTTTGGGGAAGATATTTGATATATTTAATATATTTGATATATTTGATATATTTTATATATATATAATAATATATATATGATTTATTTACCATATAGATGTTCCTGTTGCATCCTTTTGCCTGGAAAAAGAAGCAGCACATCATTGCGGGTTCACCCAGCGCCAGGGAGAAGGTTTAGCCACGACGGAGTTTCTGCGGCGCTTTTGGGGGCGCTTGGACAACAGTCCAGTGGTCAAGTTCGCTCGAAGGCTGGTGGAAATTCGACGATTTCCTGCTGGAAGTTGGATGCGTTTTCAGTGCCATGTTGGTTTTCAGGGGTGTAAACCTGGGTAGTTTGGATGCGTTGGGTCACGATACTGGATGGGAGAAATCCTGCACCGGTTGATAGGTGGTTTATCCCATTATTTATAGGGTTTCAACCATCCAAGGTGGTGCAGGATTTCTTCCACCCACCATGATGACATTTAAGTTTGGTTTCTCACGTCAGCACCAGGCTCCGTAGAGTCATGAGCCAGCGATGTTTCTCGCAAGCAATCAAGTTGCTGTCCACGATCCTCGGCTCCGAAAGGTCCACGAATCATGGCAAGTCGAACTATCCAGTGTATCCCTGTACATGGGTAAGTCTTTCAATACAAGAGGAGGGCTATTTTTTTCGTTTTGTTTCTGTTATTTGTGTTTTGTTTTTCCAGCCTGGCTTTTGTGGCTTCTGTGGCTTTTGTGGGTGTGTGGCTTTTGTGCTTTACCATGCTTTACCTATCTAATTATCTATCTAATCTACTGTAATCTTATTTTATCTAATCTGATCTCATTCTATCTTGTTTTATCTTGTCTTATCTTGTCTTATCTTGTCTTATCTTGTTTTATCTTATCTATCGAATCTATCCAATATATCCAGTTTATCTATCTAATTTATTTGTCTAATTTGTCTGATCTATCTACTCTGTCGAGTCTAACCTATCAAATATATCTAATCGATCTAATCTAATCTAATCTAAACGATCTAATTTAGCCTATATATTTATATAATCATTATAACCTATCTATTTCACCAATCTATTTAATCTAGGTGTTTAATCTATCTATTTAATATGTCTATTGATTCTGTCTATTCAATCTATCTATGTAATATGTTTTTTTAATCTATCTATTCAATCTATTTTATTTAATCTATCGATTTAATCTATCTATTTAATAAATCTATTTAATCTATCTATTTAATCAATCGATTTTATTCTATTTATTTAATCTACTAGTATCGATTTAATCTATCTATTTAATCTATCGATTTAATCTATCTATCCATCTCTCTCTATCTCTCTATCTCTCTATCTCTCTATCTATCTATCTATCTATCTATCTATCTCTCTATCTCTCTATCTATCTATCTGTCTGTCTATCTATCTACCTATCTATCTATCTATCCATCCATCTATCTATCTATCTATCTAATCCAGCTAATCTATCTAATCTGTCTAATCTATCTAATCTATCTAATTGATCTATCTATCTATCTATCTATCTCTATCTATCTATATTTATCTATCTATATCTCTATCTATCTCTATCTATCTCTATCTCTATCTCTATCTCTATCTCTATCTATCTATCTATCTATCGATCGATCGATCTATCTTTGTTTTATCAATTTGATCTATCCTATCTATCTTATCTATCTTATCTAAATCATTTATCTTATCTATGTTATCTATCTACTCTATCTAACCTATCTTATCTTATGGATCCTTTCTATCGTATATATCTTGTATGTTGTGTCTAGTTTATCTATCTTATCTATTTTATATATTTTCTCTATCTTATCTATCTTGTCTATCTTATCTGTCTATGTTATCGTATCTATCTAACCTATATATCTATCTATTCGTTCTATTTGATCTATCGATTAAATCTATCTATCTATTCTATCTATCTAATCTATCTATCTGTCTGTGTATCTATTTGTTTAATCTGTCTATCTAATGCATCTAGTCTATCTATCCAATCTTTAATATTCCAATCTTCCAATCAACCAATCTATCTATCAATCTATCAAATTAATCAGCCAACAATCAATCAATCTATCTATCTACCTACCTACCTACCTATCTACCTACTTATCTATCTATCTATCTATCTATCTATCTATCTATCTACCTACCTACCTACCTACCTACCTTTATACACACCTTTTATCCCTACCTGTGCCTTAACCCAACCCTCAACAGACATTAAATCGACCATAAACCAACCCTAAATAACCATAAATATCCCTAAATAACCCTACATTACCCTAAACCAACCATAAACCAACCCAACACTAAACCAACCCTAAACGAAACAATCCAAATAAACCCTAAACTAACCCTAAATAAACCCTAAACAAACCCTAAACCAACGTTAAATAAACCATATATAAACCAACTTTTAAAAAAACTAAACCAAACCTAAATAAACCCTAAACCAACCCTCATAGATAAACCCTAAAGCACCCCGAAATAAACCCTAAAACACCCCCAAATAAACCCTAACCTAAATGACCCAAAACCAACCATAAGCCAACCTTAAATAAACCCTAAACCAAAGTAAATAAAACCAAGCCAACCCTAGATAAACCCTAAACCAACCGTAAATAAAACCTAACCCAACCCTAAATAAACCCTAAACCAACCCTAGGCCCGAAGCCAAGCCTAAATAAACCCTAAACCAACCCTAAATAAACCCTAAACAAACCCCAAATAAACCCTAAACCAAACCTAAACATAGCCTAAATAAACCCTAAATCAACCATAAACCAACCCTAAATAAACCCTAAACCAACCCTAAATAAATCTAAGCCAACCCTAAATAAACCCTAAACCAAGCCTAAATGATCCCAAACCAACCCTAAATAAACCCTAAACCAACCAACACTATGATAGCATCCAATCGCACTATTTAGACCCAACACGGTTGTGCTTCAACCTGTATTCTACATGTTCACCAGGTGCATGTTACGCATGGAAAAAATCGATCGAAACCATGGAAAAATCAATTGAAACCATGGAAAACTCAATGAAAACTAATTGGACAAATCGATGAAAACTTTGGGTAAATGAATGAACACCATGGAAAAACCGGAAACCATGGAAAAATCGATGAACAGTGCAAATGGCACATTTTAGCTCCAAAATTCAGCAAAGTACAGGTGTTTGCTCCAAAATGTAGCAAATAGCAGGAAAAGTGCCCCAGACTGAAAAAAAAAACAAATTACTTTACTTCGTGTGATCTCCACCATGACATTTATACATTTTCTTACTGGCAAATCTTCTGGCATTCTATCTGACATATCTTCTGACATTCTATTTGACATTCTATCTGGCATATCTTCTGGCATATGATCT
>Ga0126342_10011514_pt1 | contig 15801 bp, 11 predicted proteins | sample Cyp1metagenome_FD_92528 | JGI IMG/M metagenome (GOLD analysis project Ga0126342, IMG submission 92528) | Coral microbial communities from Lord Howe Island, Old Settlement Bay, Australia - Cyphastrea 1 metagenome | ecosystem: Host-associated > Invertebrates > Cnidaria > Coral ... | reverse complement strand
TATATATGTATTATATATATATATATGTGTATTATATATATGTATTATACATATATATATATATGTGTATTATATATATGTCTTATATATATATGTATGTATATATGTATTATATATATGTGTATTACATATATATATATATGTATATGTATTATATATATATATGTATTATATATATGTATTATATCTATATATATCTATATGTAAATATGTATTATATATATATATATCTATTATATATATGGATTATATATACATATGCTATATATATATGTATTATATATACATATGTATTATATATACATGTATTATATATAATATATGTATTATATATAATATATGTATGTATTATATATTGTATTGATGTGGATTGTATGCGTATGCATGATATATGAGTGGATAAGCATTGATTCTTGAGTGGATCGGTTAGCTTTTGGATGTCTGTGTTTCAGCGGTGTTAGTGCCTGGTGTTTCTTTTTCGACAAATCCCGCCGCCAGGCAGAGCTGTTTGCTGTTTTTCGGAGCCGAGTGACCCAGCGTCCGAGCAGTTTTGCGAGGATGGCCCAAATCTTAGGAGCTTCTATATACGTATATATATATATATATTATATATATTATATATATATATATATTATATATATATATATATATTATATATATATTATATATATATATTATATATATTCTATATATATATATATATATGTCAGTATATGTCCCATGTCCATCAATGGGTAGGATGGGGAAATCATGACAAAAGTGGGTGGAGACCAAATTCCAATCATCACCCATCCCAATAGAATGGCGATAGCTTGGGTGGATTTAATTGTTTGCGATATAACTTTGATATACCCTCTGGTAATTTAACATAGCTATTGAAAATAACTATTTATAGTTGATTTACCTATCAAAAATGGTGATTTTCCATAGTTATGTCAGTATACCAGAGGGTAACTGGATATACTGTAACCTATGAAGATGGTCAGTTCCACTTAGGGCGCGGCCATTTGGCCAATTTTCTGGGGTCACGATACTCTGTATTTGCAAAGACTAATCGGACGCCTCTTGAGCCTCCCGCCCAGCCTGAAAACGTGAACATCGCTGGGATGTTTGTTGATTGTGCATGGATTAGGGGTATACCGCCCACTACTCTAACATGGCAAGGGACGATCAAAGAACATCCATCAACATCCGCCGATTTTAGGCTACTGAGGTTGCATTGTCAAGTTGGATTGCCGCAGGCCAAGCAAGTTCGAGACGTAGCAAGCGGGCTTGCTTTTCTAATGCAAACAACCCCGGATTGACACGCCCCTGTTTGACTACCATGTCTAATGTCTCGTGGAATTTCACTCCTCACTGTAACCTTGCTAGTCAGGGTGTATAAATCCAAAGTTCACATTACATCTGAAAGATCCATTCAGAAAGTTGCAAGCTCCTGGCTGTCCTGGGAATGCTGCTTCGAAGATGTCCAAACGCCAACTGCTTTCCATGAACTTCCCTTCTGGGGATGTCATCCGCAAAGGCTGGGATTGTCAACCCGCAGAAAATGGGCATCCAACATGTGTAACCACCAGAAAGTGGAGTTAGCTAGGAAAATGGAGGTATCAACGATAGAAGTGGGATAGTGGGGGTGACATGTTGCTGTGATGGGGATGTATTTGTACACCAAGCAATTGTGAGTTGAAGCAAACAATAAAGCGGGGCATTCCACTCTGAAAAACAAGAAATTGGGATTCAACCAACCAAAATGGCACCTTCACGCTAAAACCTAGGACCTTTCACCAAGAAATGTGGCTATTCTACGAAAAAAAGGACCTTCACCGACCACGAAACTGCGCAAAACGGGAACTTCACCAAGAAAGTTAGCAAAAGATGGGATTTAGAAATCTCTATCAAAGCTGGAGATGATTGCCATCGGGCTGATGGGTTTCTGTCTTTGATTTACCCTCGGGTCACACATTGCATCGGAAAGCGCTGAAATGAAAAAATGGAGGTTTTTTGTTCGGGATTCATCAATGAACATCATCTACTTCAATGGTGGATTTTTGTACTCCCATCCCCCCGTTCATATTAAACACCTGGCCACATTGGGACCATCCAGTGGCGGTCATTGGGTAGCCGGTAGATGCCGGTAGGGTAGGTCAATGACTTGATTGATTGCCATTTTAATCATTTTTAATCTATAACTGTACAGCTAATCCTGTTGCTAAGACAGTTGATCTATAATTGATGCATAATTGATCTACTAAAACCAGTTCTTTTGTGGTCTAGAGTATCTAAGATCAGCCATGCTATGCCATGCTACGGTCCATGTGAAAGCAGCCGTTTCACCGGTTTTCTGCTTGACGTCAAAACGGCGCCAGCGGGAAAAGTACGTAGCCGGTGATCTGTTGGGCTGACAGGTCGTTCCCCTATTCGGTGGAGGGTGACTAGTCTTAGTACTTGTGACCCAGAGATTAACAACCAGAATCGGGGTTTACCACATTTCATTACCCTCTGGTAAACTAACATAACTATGGAAAATCATCATTTTCAATGGGTAAATCCACTATAAATGGCTATTTTCAATAGCTATGTTAAATTACCAGAGGGTACCACCAATGAAAGGGAAATTTATAAATACTCACGGGATACAAATGGGTCAACTAGTAGAGCTCCAGAATGATGAGCCCAGTGGACGATTTCACGAATGATGATTTTGAGCTGATTTACGACAGCCAGAAATGGCTAGATCCACTACACCATGAATCATGTTCCAGACTCCATCTAGAATATATTGGGATTCCATTATTAGCTATTGGGATATGATATCTTATAACCATTTATTGGGATTCCATCTTGAATTTAGGGAGTGTACACCAGATCGATCACTAATATTTCAGGGAAGTAAGGGCGACTTGACATGTCAGCCAGGTTTCATTGCAAATCACAGCCTGATGAATGGTTTCCACGTTATTGGGCTGAGTTATATGTAAATGACGGTAATAACAAATTATGAAAAAGATGTCCCCAAATCACCGTATTTCAAACTACAAAATTCAGCCAAAGATGAAAACATGTTCTGTCATCACTTGATTTTTTCGGGAATCCAAATGACCACTAGAGATCGAGGCCGCAGTGTCGGAAGATTTCCAAAATGTGTATATATATATATATATAATATCGAGTCATATCATATCATATCATATCATATTATATTATATTATATTATATTATTATATTATATTATATTATATTATATTTGCATATTTAACCATGAAACATACAACAAAAGGATGGGTCTGCAAGAGTGAGGTCTAACTCCGCAGATGCTCGTGACTGTTGCATCCCAGCGTCGTGTCGGATGTGGGATGTGACCAGATTCCACAGCGTTTTATTCATCGTCCATGATGATCATCGAATATTACCCTCTGGTAAACGTTTACATAGCTATGGAAGATCACCATTTATAATTTATAATAGGTAGATCAACGATAAATGGGCCAATTTCCATAGTTATGTTAGTTTACCGGAGGGTACACAATACTGAAATATATTGTACTAGATTACACCACTGCAGTGAGGCGCTAATTCCAACTTCTATCGTACCCTTAGCACATGGTCCCACTGGGAGATCCCCACGCAGGCTGGAAACAGCTTGGTTCGTGGGGTGCAATTTGCTCATGAGGCGCCGCCGAGAAGCCGAGGAAGGTGGTGATGTGCCAGCAAAAATGATGTAACTTCATGTAGCCATAGGATCCATGTATGGTATATATGCTAACATTGGGGGTATATTCATGGTAAATGTTACCATATATGGCATACATGGATCCTATGGGGTAGCTTCAATCTAAATGAATTACATTTTTTGTACTTCAATAAGTTTCAACCATCAATCCGGCCATTTTGACTTCAAGTCATCATTGACACAACCATTTTTTCACCATCTAAATGATAGATTCAGCCATATGATTCAGCCATATAGTCAGGCTGATCCTGATCGGACGATGGCTGGATTTAGATCTTCACAGATCCCATAGATCAAGATGTCCGCGATGATACGTTCAGGTTTCGCAATGTCCAAATTATATATTACCAACACATAGAATAGCACATATTTCAATTGTTCTATCATTTGGTAAGTCCAAATTTTGTTTCGGAAACCTGAAGAACATCATGTCCGGGTTTCAAATTCTTCTATTTGGGGCTTGCCAAAGACTCATCACAGGATGTGGAGCCCCGGACGGTGATGCGCAACGTGAAGTGACCGGGTCAAACACATTTTTTTGTTCTGAGGATTTTTCGCCCAAAACTGGGGGGAATTCACCAGTGAATCCCCAGTAAACTAATATAGACATGGAAAACGAAGGGAAGATCATTTTCCCGGGGAAAGCCATGGGGTTTTCCACATCGAACTGTTTCTATGTTAGTTTACCCTAGGTAACCATAGTTCAACAACAAAAATGGGATTTAAGCAGCCATGCATTGGGGGAATTGACCAACTCATCATGTTCTTGGTTATGGATAAATTGTGGATTTAGCCACCAAAAGCAGGGTAAGCCAACCATTTCATGGATGTAAACCAGCCATATGTGGACAAAGACTTTGTAAGCGGACTGTCAATCCAAGATTGTTTCAGTTCCTTTTGGGGGTTTAGGGCTTAGGGTTGTTGTAAACCCAACAAACCTCTTAAATAAACCATTCGGGGATCGAAGAATCTGGTCATGGGGATAGTTGATCATTGAGCTTACCGCCATCAACTCCGCTTTTTGGGTGCTCTAACGATGTTTAACAACCCCCCCGGGTCTCGGAATTGGTATGGATATCCCAGAATCGCTGTTTCATTCGACAGATTCTGAACATGGTCTCTTGGAAAAATGTGGGTGTGTCTGAAACGGTGGTACAGTCCATATCCCCTCTGGTAAACTAACATAACTATGGAACATCACCATTTTTAATGGGAAAACTCACTATTTCTATGGCCAGTTTCAATAGCCATGTTAGTTTACCAGAGGGTATATCCCCAAAGGTTGCAATTGTCATCGGGAAAATTGTTGGGGAAAATGAAGATCAGCCAGAATTGGGGTACCCAATTCTCCCACAAACCCATCGCTGGTCAAAACCATTCAAAACAGCTAGTTTGATCTTCACTCGCGGCCGAAACGCCTCAAACTTTAATATAATATGATTAGAATTTATATAATAAATAAATAAATATAAATATATATATACACATGTTATGATATATATATAATGTATGTATATATATATATATATCATACGTATCATATATGCATATGCATACATCATACACATAAGTTTGTATAACTGCATTGCGCTGGAAATATATTTGAGGCGCAAGAAACGGACCCAGCGTTTTCTTTCGTCCGATTGCTGGTAAAACATTTCTTTTTGCATGGATGAGTGGTGGTCGGACAGTTTTTTTAACCTCCCATTCGCAATTGCAACGATGAATGCCCTTGTCGAACTGACTAGTTGATACCCAAAATGAACCAATTCAGTACATAAACAGGGTTTCGAAGTTCGTGTTGGTTGATGCAGGGAATAGACTACATATTCAGCAGTTCGTTTATTCAAGATGCCATTTGGTGAATCTTGAATTGTTATGTTTTTTTTAGTGAGACACCTCCACCAACAACCAGCCACAAGTCATATTTTCTTATTTCAGAATATTACCAGTACCATAATTTCTTTGAACCATAATCAAATTATCATACAATTGTTAATGGGTGACTGTCCAGGAAGTACTTTGATTGTTGATGCACCTCTCAAAATTTCATGAAACCGCCAATTTGGTTAAATTACTTCAAATATACAGCGAAGAATCACATCCCGCTAATACTAAACACACCCTAGCTGGTCCCCCAATATGTGTTGTTTTTGTTAATCCCTAAAACAACATGGTTTCTGAGGGGTGTTCAATATTAAACGGGGATGGGATTAGTCAGTTCAACTGATGGTGTCAGTTAAATCCCATTAAATCCCCGTTGTATCCACATTAAATCACCGTTCAATCACAATCAAATCCCATCAAATCACAATTATATATATATATATCCCCATGATATCCCATTAAATCCCCATTACATTCCATTAAATCCCAATGAAATCCCATTAATTCCAATCAAATCCCATTGAATCCCATTAAATCCCAGCATTTTTCAGGGCTTCCTCGGACTCCTTCCATCCAAACCCAAGCGTTGTTCAGCTAAGGCCCGAAGATCGTACCCGACCCCATGGTGGCGGCCGACACAGCTTCAGCATGAATAGGTTGGGGTGGGGCAGCTGGGATCCCGGAAAATGGTGGTCTCATGGTGGTACTCGTATGGTCATCCCACCATCATCTTTTCTATTTTTTTCCAGGTGGTACTATAACCATAGTTTTTTTGATGTGGGAAAAAGAATGCCATAAACGAAGGACAATTGTGGTTTCATGGTGGTTTAATGGGATTTAAATATGACCATTGTGGGTTATAACCAACTATTAAATACTATTAACTATTGTTGGGACTAATGTGGGTAAAACAGTGCCATAAACCACCCATGACTGGGAATGGTAAACATACCATCTATAAAAATTGTGATGACTTGGGACTGGTTTATGGCATTGTTTCAGTTAACCACATTAATGGTTACTAATATTTGTAATATAGTGGTTTATAATAGTAAATGCTATAGTTAGTCAATGGCCAGTAATGCACTACAGTAGTGGTTTTTATATACATACTATTGTAGTGATATCTTATCATACTCTGATGGTTCATACTCTTAGTAATAATGGTTTATGATAATGGTTTACATAATATATCACTATGATGTGTAAGAATACAAAGGTGATATAGTTATACATATATATAACTGAGTCACATATATACATGTTTTGGTTTATAATTCTGTTATAATAATGGGGACTTATGGTGAACAATGGTCAATTATAGTTGATGATGGTATAATGATGGTTGATAATGGTTGATCAGGGGAAAACATGAACACACTGGTTAATTGGTTAATTTGTTGATTGCTTACTTGGTTGGTTAATTGTCAACAACCATTGAGGATTTCTTTTTAATGTTAATAATTGTCAATTATGGTGATTTATGGTGACTAATGATTAGTCAATTAAAATTGGTAATTTTCATTAGTGACCATTAAATTGACAATTATTAACATTAAATTGACTAAGTGACTTATTATTAGCTATGAATGACAATTATTATTGGTAATATAATGGCAATTAGTGACCATAATTGACAATTATAATTGTGAAATGGACTAATCATTAGTCACCATAAATCACCATTAAATTGACTAATGATTAGTCCGTTAAATTGACTAATGATATTCTAATGATTTTCTAATTGTTAAGAATGGTCACGAATGAATTTTTGACCTCCGGTGTCAACATGGCTGGCAAAGGGACATCCCCGTGGCCGCGCCTAGCCATGAAAATCATCGAAGCATGGAAAAAAGGGGGGATTTTCCATAGCGAACCGTTGAATTACCAACGGGTAAATCTATGGTAAACGTTTACATAACTATGGAAAATCACAATTTTTGATGGGAAAATCCACTATTTCTATGGCCATTTTCCATAGCTATGTTAATTTACCAACGGGTAATCTATGGTTAGTATGAACCATCCTAGAATTTTGGTACCAGGACCACCCATTTGGTGAAAGATAACCAGAGACTAAGCTTTTTTGAGACACAAAGGGAACGAGTCAACTAGACATATAGAAGACAATACTGTACTCTTCGACATTGATGGATAGAATCAACCAAATTCTGGTTGTTTCCTAAATTCGGGGTACCCCTAGATCATCTGTTGGTGGATGGATTTTCCCTGAAAAAAACCATCCAGCTATTGGGGATCCCCTATTTTAGGAAACCTCCATATCGAGCCATTCTTTAATCTGTGAATTCCGTTGGTTTGGTGGTTGACATTTCTTGCGGTATCTAAGGTTACCCTTGGCTTGCGTTCATTGATTTTCCGAGTGAACTAACCTCCATTTAGTTCGGAGATTTTCAATTGTTATTTTTGATTGCCGGAGGGTAGCCATTTCATCTTTGGAATTGAGATTGCGAGGCATGAAATGCAGAGAATCTTCCCTTTCCAGTGTTTTTTTTAACGTGGAAAGTACAGCCTCCAATTAGACCCTCCCCCATTTTGCCATTACGAGGTTTGTCACCCAAGATGTAAATGGTTATTTCATAGGAACCATGATTTTTGAAACCTGTCTGAATTTTTATGGGTTTCCCAGGTTTCCCATGGTTTCCCAACATTTTCAGTTATGAACTGATCAACCCATGTCCCACCGGGTTCCTTCTACATTCCAGCGCCCCAGTCACCACTGTAGGAAGCCCGTCCTGGCGTATTCGGTGCTCATGCTCAGAGGGAAACTTTATCGAAGCAACATGTATAAATGGGATTAAAGTTTCTAGTGATGAATGATTATGGGTAATGTCGGAATGTATATGATTATCATAAATGGTTTATAAAATGGGATTAATTATAGAATTGTATTCTAGTGATTATGGGTAATTTACTTCGGCCAGCATTATCCCATGTACAAAGTGATACAAACTGGTAACATCGGCGCTTACCAGTTGCTGCCCACTGGGTAGATCCAAAATTCGAGAAGCCGGCGCCGGGTTTGTGCATCCCATAAGATGGCACTGGGCACTCCAATATTTTGCTGTGGGGCTGTGGTTTCTTATTCCTGAGATATTACCAAAAACATGCGTTGTGGTGGGATACAGTAAGATATAGTATATATATATATAATATAATATGTCATAAAATGATATAAACTACTCAAATATAACACAATATATATATAACTTGTAATATGATATAATATGATATAATGTAATATAATATAGTATAATAATATAACATAACATAATATAATATACTGCAATACGTAATATAATATAATGTGTAACAAGTTATGTTATATATTATATTATATTATATTATATTATATTATATTATATTGTATTATATTGTATTATATTATATTATATTATATGATATGATATTATATTATATTATATTATATGATATTATTTTCATAATAGTTCATCTATAAATATAGGATCTTCCAGGTTGCCACGTTTCATGGCATGTTGCCTCGTGAAGAATGAAAAAAATCGCTGGCGATGGCATTTTACAAAATGTACTCAGATTTTTACCCATTTAGTTGGTAGGATCTAAATCTTCAAATTACCATTTTTTTCCGTTGAAACCACCAGCCCCAGCCCTGCCCAGATCGCTGACACCAGAGAGGGCAAGATTGCCGAAAGTGCCGGCAGCGTGTTGCGCCGCATGCGAGTGCCTTGATGTTTATTTTAAAGATGTGGAGGTTTCCTAAAATAGGGATACCCCCAAATCATCCACTTCAATGGGATTTCCCATTATAAACCAACCATTTTTGGATAGCCCCATTTATGTTCCACCCCCATGTGGGTGTGCGATGATCTACGGAAAGCGGAACTCTAGTGGATTTGGCGATCTATTTTCATCGGCAAGGTCAGTGGGAATTGAAATGGGGAGGCGATTTTTTCTACACTGGGGAATAGTGGGATTGTAACCCATTCATGGTGGGATTTATAATAACTATAACTATAATCGACTGGGTTATAATTTATAATCAATGTTATAATAATAACTGGGATATAATTTATAATGATATAATATCCCAATGTTATGAATGGGTTGTAATAACTGGGAAAAATTGATAACACACTGGGGATTTTATAACCCATTCATTATTCCCACCATGAATGGTTATGAAGTGGGTAAAAATGGCTGCAACAAGTTTCCTGGATATTCTGAAGTGTATGGAACAGGCTGAGACGTGGAAAAGGATTTCTCAAACGCTCTGGAAAATCAGAACGGGTAGACGTCCTATGGTAGAACGCTGCGGAATGACTTTCAAAGGTTCCCAGCCATCCCAGCCATCCGGATCCCATGTGTTGCAGACGATCTGTAACGGGATCCCCCAGACTTTAAATGTCTTTAAATTACATATATAAAGCATCAATTCTTGATGGTGAATTCCCAGTTTCGAACGAATGTCTCCCCATTTGTCATGCTTGAATTTCCATGTTTGATGATTTATATAATCCATACTTTTCAAGCTGAACACACCCAAGTTTTCATCCGAGAAAACATCATGGTTTGGTTGAAGTCTATTTCCTAGGTCAACCTCGGGTACCAAATGGTAGTTTATCTAAGATTGGCCATGCCAATGTCCACTCTGGATTCATAGACCCTGATTCTTTTTCTGCATATCCCACCATGAATTTCACTCTGATTCTTGGTGACATTTTTTTATCTATTCATTCAGTAATCCAATGGATCATTTCACTGGATCTATTTGTTTCGTGGAAGAAATTTCACCGGTGGAGTTCGGTGGCACTGAGGTCATGCTGGAAGAAGATTACGTGAACATGGCCTCCTTGAGGTGACGTTTGGCGGATTTGGGATGGATACTACGGTGAGAAAAGGCGTACAATATCGATCAATATCGTATAATATATACATATATATATGTATGTAATTATATATATGTATTAACCATATATATCTATATATGTATGTACCTTGATGTATATTGTAATATTTTTTAATATACATATATTGATATACATATATGTAATTAATATAGATGAGACATATATTTATGATACAGTGGGGCTCTTCCAGCTAGTTGGTCTAAACGCCCAATTGAACTGTCGATATATCCATCGTAGATCCAACGGTCATTTTCATCCCATGGCAATTGTTGTGGGTCAGTGGCGAATGTTGAGTCATAATGACATAATGAGTCATACTCCAATCATTGACTTAAAGAAAGCGGATAATTCATGCGAAAGATGGCTAGTAGCCAGTAGCCATTTGTTTTGCTTGAACTGGAACCTGTTGTTTTGACTGACTCATGCACAGACTCCCAGAATTGGAATGGGGAGTTCACATTTTCTATCCGAAAAACGGACAAGGACACCATCTGAAAAAAAGACGTTCAAAAGCTTGGGTTTTCTCTTCACTTCCAGCTTTGTAAATCAAAATGCAAGCTATGCCTCGTTGGAGCTGTTTCCCTTCAGTTAACAAAACATAGCTATGGAACACCCAGCATTTTTACATCATTTCCTGGACCCTTTCCTGGACCCAGTGGCCCCAGTGGCCCCAGTGGCCAGGCAGCAGTACTTCCGTCCACTCTACAGGGTTGGAAAGTGGCGTGCGGACTACAACATGCGGGCGGGCAGTGCAAGATGATGTCCTGTGAGAGATCTTGGTGCTACTCTAAGTAGCACTTGGAATAGCTGCCAGTAGGACATCATGGACATCAACGAACATGGAAATATGATGTAATAAGATGTAATATGCGAAAGCCGAGGATATGAAATCATTTGGTGGCATGCTATGAAATGTCACCGAAGCCGGCATTGGGTTCAACGACGAACGACCCCGAAATTCCAGACAGGTTCGCGATTGAATGGTCATATCTAAGGGGGAAATCAAGCAGTTTTGGGCAAACCCGGCGATCATATCATGTTGGTTGATTATATCTTATCAACTTTAAGCGTCATTATATCCCATATTATGGTTAGTAGATCCCCGTTAGGATATACCCCACAATTATATCCAACTATCCTATTACCCAACTTACCACCATTTTTATGTATATATATATATACATATATTCCCCAACTATATACCATTATTATGGTTAGATGTCATATATATATATATAATATCGAATAATCCTACAATATTTGTGGGTATGTAGAACATCACATATTGTGGTTAATTAGTAAATCCCATAAGCTTATACCCCCAATGACAGCATATCCTATATCTATCATTATTTATCTATATGTATGTACCCTCCTGATATTACATCCTATATATTAGATAAATATCATTGGGGGTCAATATCATTGGGGGTAAACACATAGATAGATATTGGATAATCTCCTATTATCATTGGATCTAATATTTCATTGGATATTTTCAGGTTTCCTAAAATAGGGGTACCCCAAAAGAATCTGTTTCAATACTATGATTTGGTCTAATTTGATGATGTGGGGGTAGCCCTATGTTAGGGTTATCCCCCATATACCCTCTGGTAATTTGTGACATAGCTATTGAACATGGCCAGAGAAAGTTCGTTGATGTACCTACTAAAAATGGTGATTTTCCCATCAGCTTTTTGTATGTTTACCAGAGGCTAAATCCCATGAAATCCCATTCAATCCCATTAAAAATGCTGATGTTCCCCCATGAGTTTTTTGTATGTTTACCAGGCCGGGCACGCCTTGGATTCCCAATGAAACCCCGCCTGGATGACCTGGCGCCAGTTGGCTCGTCGGACGAAGCTCCGACGGATCAAGGAGTTGGGACGTCCCAGTTGGTTTCCGGCAGGAGATAGGAGTTGGGACACATGGCACGGGGTAGCTATTCATAATAAGCATAGAAAATGACCATTTATAGTGAGTTTTCCCATAAAAAATGGTGATTTCCCATAGTTATGTTAGTTTACCAGGGGGTAACCATAGAAAATGGATGAAAATGGTAAATGGTTATCTATGGGGGTAGCTATTCTATGGTGATTCTCATCTATGAGAATCACCATGTATTCATCACCATGAGGATAACCATGGTCATAAATGTCATAAATGTCATTTGATAAATATCATAATTTTTTATTATCACCAAAATCACCAGTTGTTACCCTCCAGAAAATGAACATCGACCCTGCCAGATAGGGATTGGAAGATTGGTTCCATTGAAAAAAATGCTATTTTCAGGGTCTATGTTAATTTACCAGAGGGTAACCATGAATAACCATGAATAAATGTCATAATACATATCATAATAAATATCACAATAAATATCAACAAAAACATATTTTTGGATGATCTATCACTAAAAGGTAACTGCTTGGGGTTGATCGGGAACTATGAAGAAGGTATATATAATCTTAGGACATCTTTTGACTGAAGATTGTTATACAATGATCCCAATTACTGTTGCTAACCCAATAACGAAACATCCCCAATATTACCAAAACTGGCTGGTAAATATCATCCCCAAATGGTAGGTTTATCGGGTTTACCACATGATACTATAGTGTACTAACAAATGTGTTTTCAAGTGTGTTGAACACGTTGCATGTCATGTTAGTGTATGTGTTATTTATATTCATGAATGTATGGTTGTGTTAGTTGGAATCTTATGTCATCCTACAACATATACTAGCACAAACATAGCAGTACATACCAGTACTAATGATTAAACAAATATGTAGATGCTTTGAATCTAGGGTTTGAACCCATGTATCCCAGAAGTGCATCATTTTTTTTGTGTATCCCATTTACTTGTTCACCCAAGTTATTAACTCGTGATTTATATCCCATGAAGTGGATCAGAAAAGGTCTCATCTCTCCGTCCGCGAACCGAGGAAGTTCGAACAAGCCTGGGACCAGTGGATGCGCTCTGAGGGACGACGTGACTTGGTGGCCGATTCAGTGGCCGCGAGGTGTCTGTCATGGAGAGTTTCCTCCATAGTTATGGTTGGATGCCGGGATACCCCAATAGTCGCTGGATGGCAAAACTATGTAAAACTCCATAGGAAATTCCGAAAATAACATGACTTAAAGATATTCTGGAGGTACCCCTGTGACTTTTCAGAAACCTCCGACTGGGGAAAAAATTTGGCAGGCGCTTTTCGGTGACCTCGCCCGAACATCCAGCAGGGTCCCACTCGTCCCATCCCAGGACTGGGACTGACGGAGCCCGTCCGTTTCAGTGGACCCAAACTGGTGCGCCCGTCAGAGAGGGCGGTTGCGCAAGCGCCACGGAATCCCACCATCCAGTCGTCACTGTAAATGTCGGGTTCAGGGAACATCAGGGAACCGACACGTTCAAAAAAAATGGTCTGGATCAAACTCTATGAAAAACAACATGTTGCGGAATGAGAAACAACATTTGGCCGCTATTTTTGGGTTCTTTTTTAACCTTTCATAATGTTTCACGTATGATTGCCTGTTTTTGGTGTTGTTCAGTGGCCAAATGTGTCCCTCCTCCGCAAGTGCTTGGATTTTTTTTCGCTAATTTCCCCCTGATTGAAGCGGGCAAAAGGCTATGCCTTGATGTGCTGAACAGATCCCCTGGTTGTGGCAATGGAAAATCTTAAAAACATATACTTAATCTATAACATATTACATTATACTCATATATATATATATGTTTTCCTTGCAATACGAATACTGTACATGATTTGTTTGGAGGCTTCTCCTTATCATATATATATATCCTTGTATATATATATCCTTGTATATATATATATCCTTGTATATATATATATCATATATATATGCACTAAAATATATATGTCTTCGAATCAATTACTGCCTCAACAGTTGGAAGGATCAGTGCCACTCTCGTAGCGACCTCGCAACGACTTCACCGCGTAACATTTGTCGATTTTCTTTGGGATTTATCATACATGATATTTCAATCTATTTCATAAATTGCTTGCGAATCAACTGCAAAAAAGCAGTTGGTCATTGGAAATAGCAATTCAAACATAGTAGCATTGCTATATCCAATAGTAGAATTGCTATATCCAATAGTAGAATTGCTATATCCAATGACCAACCAATTGATGAATCAGGGAGCCGAGCTCACTGAAGAGTTGGATGCTGCCACCGATCCGGAGGCGGCCTTTTAAGTTGGGCTGGATGGGGGATCTATGGGGGATCATCCCCATCGAAAAAAAAAGCCCTCAAAAACTGGTGACTTAATGGGATTTTATGATGGTTTAATGGGATTTAATGGTGGTTTAATGGATTTAATAGGATATACCCTCTGGTAAACATACAAACAACTGATTCGAAAAATCACCATTTTTCATGGGTAGATCCACTATTTCTATGGACATGTTCAATAGCTATTTTAAATTACCAGAGGGTATATATAAATATTATTATATACCAGGGATGGATCAAAACCTATTATATACAAATAAAAAATCCATATGACTGGGGGGACAACAATCCATTCACCATCTATTTTATAGTACGTAGAGTGCCAGGGTTTTGACTCATAGCCATATATATATATACATATCTTATATGTTGACACCATGGAAATTCCTGAGAAAACCATATATAGATATATAGAATGGGATATAATGGGGATATATCCTATATATATATATCTTTAGTAACATCCGTAAATCTATGGTATCTATATTTAAATACCATCGATTTGTTACATCCCTTTGTACCACTCAAAATTGCATCTTTTTGGTCGGTTGTTATTACTGGGGATATATTGCTTTATGTTTATAGCGGATTAAACCATCAAATTATTGGATATGGAGTTTATACCTCCCAAACTTGCAGAAAATTGACCACCAACAAAAATGGATGTTTGGAAGAGATATTATATATATATATTGCACTTGGATATGGCCATCAAAATGGGTTCTATATGTTTTTTTTCCCGTCTCCTACGACTTGATGGCTTCAGACGTGGTTCATATTGCATCCCCAATGGGAAGATCTCAAACGATATCCGTACGCCGTAAGCTTGTAGCTCCAGTCACATGATATCCCATATGGACCTATATGTATATATATATGGTCCCGTCCTCCGTCTCTCCACCCCCCCCCTCCCCCCCCCCATGGGTTGGGTCCCCAGGTAGCAGCCCCCCTTCCCTTCTATTTGCAAGCTATTGGCAGCATTTCTGAGGTCCAGCTTCGTATTTGCTAGGTCTTTGCAGTATT
>Ga0126342_10011513_pt1 | contig 15801 bp, 15 predicted proteins | sample Cyp1metagenome_FD_92528 | JGI IMG/M metagenome (GOLD analysis project Ga0126342, IMG submission 92528) | Coral microbial communities from Lord Howe Island, Old Settlement Bay, Australia - Cyphastrea 1 metagenome | ecosystem: Host-associated > Invertebrates > Cnidaria > Coral ... | reverse complement strand
TCTTGGCTTGAACTTGCCCTCCGGTTTGTTCAGTGCAAAGAGCTCCGGCTCTGCGTTGGCAATTTCGGCGTCTTAACTACTTCACTTCGGTGAGGAGCAGGTTGACGTCCTCCTCCAATCCAAGTCAATATAACTGTGGTTTATGGTGCGTTCACAAGACTTTTACCTGAGGGGGGTCCTGTTTGAGCTTGTCTTTTGATGTCTTTTGTAGACTTTTTGGGATTTCTTCGGCCAACAAGTGATATTTTTTTCGTTAGCCTCTGCTGCCAGTTCGTTGCCTCCATATCTTCACTCCATCGCTTCTCTACCACCCACCATCTGCTTCGCTGGGCTTCACTTTTTGGGGGGTCAGGGGGATGGAGTTGGTTGAGCTGACCCAGTTGACCCCTGGTATCATTGGGCGTTGCCACGTTGCCATGAAACTTGGAGCCGTTGAGCCGTGCCAACACCCCCAAACTGAGGCTTTGATGACAGAGTTCTTCAAGCAACCACTGACACACATGATACACATCCAAAGATTCCAAAGATATCGCACATCCTTAGGTTCAGAAATTAATGAAATGATTCACAGTACAACAATTTGATTTTGCAGAATCCAAAGGGATTGGAATGACCGGCCCACTTTAGAGCCGCAAACGACCGCCCTGCCCACCACAGCACTGTTGGCTGAGGTTGGCTGGGGGAACTGTTGAACTGTGCTACTGCAATGAGACTTGAATGAGACTACCGTTCAGTGCTACTCTTTACACTTTACACATGGCCCGAATTGGTTTCTCACCCTTCGGGGTCCACGGCGACCTAGGTGGTGCTCAATGTCCCATGTTGGGTGTCACAGGAAACCTCAGAAGGGTTCGAAATTTTGGGCACCCCCCGGGCACCAAGTGATTTCCTGGGCCATGATGGCCATGGCAAACACCAAGGGACGAAGCTGCACACCAGGCGGGACACATCGTCCTGGGCCAGGTTGGGATCACCGGGATCACCGATGATTTCGGCTGAAATCACGACTGGATCCATCAGCATTGGGCCGAAATCACCATGTGATCATCGTTGGATTACAAATGGTTAACAGACATATAAATTTAAAAAAATACCATAACTGGTTGGTGGTTTTATCCCATATATTATGGAAAATAAAAAATGTTTGAAACCACCAACCAGATAAAAAACCATGTGGTGCCAAATGCACCCTTTCAAATCACCATCTCCACAAAGTCGCCGCCATGTTGGCACCTCCAACGTGGCCAGGGGCCGCTGCCCTCGTTGCCGTGCTCGTTGCACAATACTCAGCCGAAGCCTCACAGTGGAACGGTCATGAGGATAGGAAACAGAATGTGTCTTTTACATGTGCCCACCACTTTTAAGGGACTTTCCATGATTTTCCCATTAAAACATATTAAAACTTATTAAAACATATGAAAACCTCCAATTTTCCCATGATTTTCCCATTAAAACCCAAAAATGTCCAGGGTAAAATCCCTCAAATGAACACCGGGGACCTGCCCCGCTGCATTCGGCCTGTTGAGCTTCCAATTCAAGCGCTGCTTGGCCGCCTCAGCGGAGTCCTCTGTCACAGCCAGGTCCTGGGAGTCATAGGGAGTCACTGGAGAGTTCAGGGGGGGTATAATTAATGACTTAACTATTTATATATTAATTATGAATAGTTCAGGTATAAGTCATTAATTATACCCAATAATTAATGACTTATTAATGACTTAACTATTGGGTTAATTTGGGTTACCTTTAAGTTGAATGGTGGTATATTCTTAGGTACTTCATGTTATTTGTTATATTTCTTATTCCATTAATCTTCCATTTAAAATTATATAACTGAAGTTGCCTTTTTCATCCTTTTTCTAGAAGGTGTTTCATTGTATCCTCTGGTCATCATTCCAGACCACCGATAAGCTGATGGTTTGGGTGGAAATGTATCCAAACAAACAGCGGATGTTTTTCACAACATTCATTGGGTCCACAGCAACCAACAAACGGGTTGGTTCGTTGGGAGTTCACCAGCTTTTACAGCAGCAAATGACCTCTGCCCCATTTTGGGGATGTTCTTATTGGCTTACCTACTCGTAGTCGTGTATGACATACCGACCAGCTCCCAGTTGATCTCACTTGTGGCTGCTTCCCACTCCTGCGTTCTGGTCCAAAGTTCCACCTGGTGGTTTTAGCATGATGTGACCAAGCACACAATGAGAAACAAGCCGAAAAGTCCAAAAACCAAAGGTGTTGGTTCCAAATTTGGGTCCTGCTTCTGGAAGTACCAACGTTGGAGAATGAAACCATTCAATGATCCTGAAAGCAACTTCTTGCACTGCATTTATCACCTGCTTCTAAACACAACCCCTGTGTCATCCTTACACCGAGTTGCTTGCTCCGCGGGATTTCAACCATCGAGGAATCCCCAACTTACCAGCAGTATCCAGCGGTATAACAGTATTTACAGTGTAACACGCAACCCAAAGACCATCATTGGGGTGGTGTTGGCCTTGGGGCCGCGCAACGCCACAGCTCCAGGGAAAATTGCTGTTTTTTGTTGGGACGCCACGGGACGCCTATGTTTATTTGACCGAAGGATGCCTAGTGAATAGATGCTGTGGATGTATAGTGATACCTCCCCAACAAAAAATCGTCACGATAAAGATGAGGTGCTTCGGCCACTGATCGTTCTGAGGATTGCACATTGAAGCCGTTGGTGACCAAGACTCCAATCGACGTTTTCGACCGAAACTGCACGGCTGTTGGCAATGCCCAAGTTGGAAGTGGTCGGATAAACCCAGTTGCCCAGTGGGAACCAAAGATTTCTGGAGGTACAATGGGGTACAGTATAATCCTGCTTGGTGGACTCCAAGTACTTCCAGCTAAGTAGTGTGTTGCACGACCTGCTTCAAACAACGCCCGCGGGGGTCACGATTCAACATTCATCACTAGATTTCCAGGTTGCCAACGTTCAGAGGTTCAACTGGATCCTTGTTACAGTAGTGACTCATTGGGTGATCCTTTTTTGCTGCCACTTGGATATGAAGAAAGTGAATGACGTTGAGGTACCCTGCCCTGTTAACGAAAGATCAATGATCATACTACCACAATGTACAAGGTTCACACCTTTTCGGGTATTTGGATGCTTTTGGAATATGAACCAAAACAAATGACCCACAGACCAATGCTCAGTGCATCTCAGGACCTTCTTTTCTGCAGAACCTTCCTGACCATCAACTGGCTCGCGATATCCTGAAGGACTCTTGGTGAGCAAACATGTTCGTCTTTCCATTCGCTGGGAACATGATGATTTTTCATCAGTCTTCAGACAAAGCCATGTATGAATAACCCATACAGTATGAATAGTTCTGAATGATTCTGAATGGTTAAACATGGTTAAACCATGTTAAACCTTCAAAGCACCAAAAAATGCGGATCTTCCTGGGATCTTCCGCTCTGCCGAGCCGCGAAACTTGATGAGTTCCGGTTCCAACCGCACGTCGCGCACGAAGCGCACATGCATCTCGAAGATTTTGGCCAAATGGAGCGAGCTGGAGAGCAGCTGAGCCCACAACGCCTGGGATGATGGGGGGACTGGCGGGACTGGGGGTGATGCGAAAAAATCGCAGGACACATATCTCGAAAAACCCACCCAAAAAAACTGGGCGAAAGGGGGGATGCCAAAATGAATTAACAGGTGAAATTCTGCAGGAAATCTTCTGCCCAAATAGGAAAGGACCACCTCAGATCCATGGCTTGCCTTGGGAATGTCCAGAATGAGGTCATCTTTTCCTAAGCGAAGGGCTGACGATTCCGGCACGTCAATAAGAGTAACATGGCCGCATGAGGAGATTGACCCAGTCGAAGTTGTGCAAATTAAATTTAAATGTCAATGCTTGTGCAGACTACAAGACCCGCTAAGCCTTAAACTACCCGTCGGATCCCGTCGGGGGGAAAACCGCGCCAGCGGTTGTGAGCGTTTTGAAAAAAAGTGACGTTTTCGCCATAGCGAAACTGTTGATCTATTCCAGAAAAAGTGACTAAAATTCCCTGGGAAATTCATTGAATTTTTGATCAACTCCTGCAATTCGCAGGAAATCTGGTTTGCCAAACTCGCGCGGTGTTATCTCCAAAAGGTTTTTTGCTTTGGAGTTTATCATACGTAGTTTATCCAGCGCCATTGCCAGACCCCATCAGCTTTGGGTTCACTTGTGCGTGTGCGGCAAGTTGACATGAACGTTAACATACCCTCCCCACCCCAAACCCTAGCGTGACATAGCATTTGCATGCATTTGTGTGTTTTACAAAACGTGCACAACTACTGGCGCGGTTTTCCCCCCGCTGGCTTAAACTAGTATAAACTACTGGTAGTGAGGTGCAAAGGATATTTAGCATGTCAAATGAATTCAAATGAATGCTCAGATTAAATCTAAAACAGTCTCAAGGAAAATTCAATTCTTCCTGTTTTCCTCACCAAAGCATGAGCTCAAGCTCACAAGCTTTATGTAGCTATGGCCAACGAGTCTGCTGAGGTTCCTTTCAAATCCTCCATGGCACAGGGGTCCGAGACGATCAGGAAACGAAGGTCATTCATGACCTACGGGCTTGAAACATGAAACACTGGACAATGGTGACCACACTGTCACACATGGTTGATCCCTTTTTACAAAAACGCTGCAAAAAATGGAATCAAACCATTGGACTGGATTGAAGTTGTTCTGTCAAGTAGACTCTCTGCCTGATGTCTAAAACGATCCGATGACTGATGTGATTCCAGCCCATCTAAAACATCTAAAACTATGTCATCCCCTCAGTGCCTTGTCCAGCGTTACGCTTCTTTGTTGTAAGCCACCGGACCGTTGGATCACCTGAGGCATCAGCCATGGGCTCGGACTCTCGGCGCGGGGTAAGGCACCGCGCCTCCAAAATCTCCTCCCCGCTGAAGCGCGGATGCACCAGCTCTGGCAGAACCGAGGTCCAGCAATCTGCAAAGGACCTCCAGGGAGCACCAGATGAGATGATCCCGCTATCGAGATATTGTTTATAATGGGATCTACCCAATTTTTGGGGGGAGATAGGCCTGAGGCTTTCCAACTCTAAAATCTGCAAAAAGGACCAGTTTTTTACTGAATCGCTTTAGCTTCTGCCCAAACCCTTGGCCCCCAATAAGGCCCACCACTTCGGCGGTGCCTCTCGGCTTCGGCGCTGGGTAAGAAGGCGGACAGGTACGCCCTGTCTGGCCAGTTGGAGCTGAAAAAGATCTCCGCACCGACCTGGCTGCATCTGGCTGCTAGGCTTCACCCAGAAAACTCACCACGGAAAAACACTCCGGGAATCAAACATGGCAATGGCAAATCCCCCACGTGGACTTTTAGTTCGATGATTTTCCCATGAAAACAAAAAGTCCACCTGATGGAGATTGGGAATTTCCCATCCCCATCCCTTTTAGTTCGATGATTTCCCATGGGGAATTTCCCATTGCCAACTTTTGATCAAGGGCCCATTCCCCCAGATTCTGCTCCTGCCTCTGCCTTCTGAAGGTGCAGCGAATGTTTCTGTTGCACCTGGGCCCCAACAACCGTGAACCTCCTGTCCCTTAACCCTGCCTTTGAAGGTCGCTTGAATAGAGAAGCAAGATGCAAAGCTTCTATTAACTATCTGTTGTTGGATTATCCCAATATATAGTTGGATTCTTCCAGCATGTTATCATCCAATATACATATCTATATAACATGTGTAATCCAAGAATGTATAAATCAAGAATTGCTCTTTGACACGTTTTTGTTCTTCTTTCCTGTGGGTCAGGATGGCAGCAATCTCCATACCCGGTCTATCCGTCAGCTGCAGTCCAGGAGCCCATCCAGTTCTAAGCATAGTCTTTACCAGCTCGCAGGATTCCTTGAGAACATGGGCAGCTTGGTTGATGCTGTCGGATAACTGGGATTCAAGCATCAAAAATGATCCCAGTGAGGATCACCATCAAAAATCAGGATTCAAGAAAGTGATAGTTTGGTACCTGAAAATGGTGGATTTACCCCCAACCAGTGGCAATTTCTTCAGAGGGAAAATGATGATCAACCAGTGGATTTGGGGAGTAAACTCCCCTGGTTATCTTCAAACACCTTTTTTGTCGAGTCAAGCCTCCAAAAAATGAGACAAATTGCGAATGAAGTGAAACCACCAGATTTGGATCCAGACAGCATCAAAAAGCAGCTTTGAACCATGATTCGAAGTGGTGGCAAGACTTTTTCTATTAGTACACAGATGTACACAGTAATAAATGTGCTAAACCAAACAATGAGACAACCCCCAGTGACTTACCATAAATGGTTGGTTAAAATCATCCCAAATGGTAGACCCCCCAGCACTAGCTTGGCTCTGAGGACGGCTCCGTGTGCAACAAAGGCGCCTGCGTGGCATGACAAACAAATGGCAGCTGTTGAAACACACTGGGCTGGAGCCCAAAAAAAAACATTGGGCATCTGGAACCTTCAATTCTGACCCGAAACAACCAATTTGATTATGGTGTTTCATCATCTTCCGCATAAAGATTGCCGTAAATTGGGAACACTGTGCCGCGCGCCTTCTTCGCATCTAAGGGCCAGTACTGTGCATAGTGAAGCCCATGGGTATCCGGCTCCTCCCATGTGCACGACACCTAGGCGTCTTGCAGTCGACACCCGGTCGACACCCCTCTTGAAGATCTTGAAGGAACTGATATGACATGATATGACCCATTTTTCTCACTTACAGAATTGATCAGAATTGCAATTCCCAACATTTCCCAACTTCAGCCACTGAAAAAAACCATTAAAGGAGCACCCCCTCAGGGCTTCGCCGCTGCCAGTGTCACCGCAGAGCCCTGGACACCAAAGGTCCGGCCACCGCCCTGCGGTAAACGCAGTCGATGTTTGGAGGGAAAAAAAGGTGGAGGACCTCAAAAATTGGATAGCTAGATATAGTTAGCATCGTTTTATATGCTTAATTATGGTTATATAGCTAGTATGTTCTTATGTAGTTGGTAAGCAGCAAGCAAAAAATGGATAAATTGGATTGTTGTCAGTAGTTCATTCATGGTTTGTGTCGTATATATGTGTTGCTGTTTGACAGATGTTAAAATTCAAGATGGCCAAAAGAGTCCAAATTTTGACCACATGTCCCTTTTTTTTTGGGGGTGATCCAAAGTGTCAAAAGAATACCTTTGTGGCAGCGGATGTTCACACGGCTTGTTCAAACGACGTGAAACTGAATGGGTTTTGGGGGGTTGTGTGATATGCTTTATATATTCTGGTTCCACCTTGGTAGGAAGTGGATGAAAAGAAGGTTGGAACTATGCAAAGCTGCGACTTGCCACGTGGCTTCGGGTGTTCAGGCGGGGATTGATCAAAAGAACCTCAAAGGCTTAAAGGGCGGGCGTTGCAAAACTTGTTTGATATGTCAAGACCGGTGTCAACCAACCAATTCAATCCAATTCATACTTCATTTCTTTGCAAATATCTTGGAATATCTTGGAATATCTTGGAATCAGAATGTCTCCCCACCCTCTGACTACAAAATCGACATACAAGAATTGTGGTGGCGTAGTTCCCCCAATTCTTGAGCGAAAATGGGCTCTTGACTTCCCCCTAACCCTCAAATCCACTAAAACATCCAATTCAATTTTAGGACAGGAAACCAATGGGTTTGGGCACATTGTGTTACCCACCCAAACTGGATAGTGAGATAGTCGTTGATCTCTCAATTTATTTGTTGTTGATATATTCAGGTTCATATCCTCTCATGTTTGTTTCATGGTGTTCCATTGGGTTTTCCCCTTGGCTTCTTCGCCCATCCTGCGCCATGCCTGCGGCCAAAGTCCGGTGATGCGCACCACAAAGCCCACATCACCGGGGCGGCAGCGATAGTCCTGGTAGGTCTGTGGAAGGGAATATCTTAACCGGAAGCCAAGATTTGGGGAGTCCTGAAAATCTTTAGGGAGTATATCTGTGGTCTGTGGCGATCTATGGTATGGTTTGTGTGAAAAGCGTTGAAAACTTGATAAGACCTAGAGAGAAGAAGGGTGTTCGTACTTCGTACTATGGTATATCTTCACTAGTTGAGAGTTTTTCTGCTTTGTTTTCATGAGCTTGTACATTTCACAAACACATGCCGTCGCTCGCTTGCTGGCTACCAAAAGTTAGAGCACTTCCTCACAAGATCTTGCCACGGTCTAGAGCGTTCTTGCAGAATCTTGCAGAAGTTGGGCATGAAATCTGAAGATTCAGACCTGGACATCTTGAAGAATCTTGAAGAAGAGCATCATCCAAGTCTTGTGAAAAGTTCCCGGGTCTTCTTCCCAGCCTCGTAGTTGGGCATGAAGAGAAACCGCGGATCCGTCGCCAGACGTTGGCACATGAGCAGATACCGCGGCTCAAACAGATTCAGACCTGGACATCAAAAAATCCAAACAGTTGTGGGTCGTTTCACTTTGTTACTGGGTCGTTGCACATCCCAAGACTGAACTGGAGAGATGACATGTTGGATGTTCGATGATGTTAGCATATGTTAGCCTATCTGTTTCTGGAATTGTTTGATGCTCACGTGCACGAAACATCAGAAAACCCAAGAGCAGAGTTGAAAGGATTTGCCCTGACTTTACCACAACATGCCATGCCCAAAACTGGTTCATATCTTGGCATGAAGAGATGCAAAAGCCAAACAAAAAATACCTGCATTGTTCTGAAGATCTTGAGCTGTGACACTCCACAATTGAATATCTGTGAGAATCACTTTGATATTTGAATCCACTATATATCTTGTAATTTGAATACGTTAAGAATATGTGGATCTATAGCTACACCTCTCGCACTCCAGTATGAGACCCAAAAAGGAAGGCAGGGCAGTGGCCCCAGTGGCCGAGAGGCCAATGGTGTCACCAATGTTGGACAGCAGCATGTCATTGTAGTAGAACACCGGCAGCACTTCCGGCTCCATGGTGTCCCTATGTCTGGAGCTGTTCCTCTGGAGCTGAAAAAAATGTCACGATGTCTGGGCCATGGTTGTAGCATGTTGTAGCTGCGAGGTTGACTCATATCCAGGAAGTTAACATAACATAACATAATTGACATATCCATAACATATCCATGTTAATAATAACATAACATATCCATTATCAGTCTCGTGTTGGGGAAATGTTCTGCTTGGGAAATTGCAGTGAGGTGATCTCTTGATACCTCCTCTCGGAATGCGAATCGCTGCCCTTACCCAGCCAATTCGATTTTTGCATCTCTCCAGCCACTTGAGCCGGGATCCCTGCAGGGATTCACACTATGGAAATGATAGGGATCTGATAGAACTGTTCCGGAAGGATACTCATAGCAAATGTGTGACCCTCAATGTGTCTGAGCAAATGTCCAATGTTGCCGCATCGGGGATGCACAACGGGCAGGTTTCCGGCTTCTGCAACCCCATCGGAGACAAGCAAAAGTCGCCCAAGGCTTGAATAAATTGTCCATCCCGGCAAAATCAGCGTGACATCATGTTTGTCCAGTTGATATCCAATTTTCGTCGTTTAGAGAATGAGTTCGGGTGGGTTGAAGTACCCATGAAACACCCATGTTTCATGGTAAATTCAACCATTCTTGGTGGCAAAACATGGGTATGGCTGGGTCAAAATTGGGGATTCCAATAGTTCTTTGGTGAATATTAACAATAACTAGTCAGTGTATTCCAATGTTAGTCTAACTATTTTCGGTAAAATGTGTGGTCCCCTGGGTCGTAGCCATTTTGAGCCATAGCCCCATAGCCATGTGCCAAAAATTCCCATCCCAGGATCGCCGGCCAGACATGGCCAGACCATTTTTTCACAAGGCGCCGGGGGTCTCGAGAGCCTCGGAGACGGCACCGGGCCAATAGAAGCGGCCGCGGCCGCGACCTGTGGAATCGATGAGGATTTCGGGTGTTGGAGCTTTGGGATATCGTAGACATTCTGTATGTATGATATAAGAATTGATATGTTCTTTTCTATGTTCTTCACGATTTTCGTCTCTACTTTTTTTCCCGATTTTCTTTTCTATGCTCTTGCATGTGCTTTCCTCCCTATTTTCTTTCACGTGTTCTCCCGGAGTTTCTCCCCTAGCTAATTCCCTATTTGTTTCTCCCTCGAGCTAAGGCTTTCACACAGAGTTGCTTTTTTGGAGGTTGTCATTGACAACAACCTGATAGTTGGTTCTCTTTACTACTTCATCATCAGGTGCTGAAGCGTCTTTTCCAGCAAGCCAATTTGCTTGCGATTAGAATCCTTCACCTGTAAATGTTACAATTTCGACTGAAAGCAAAATTACTGTTTTGGCATCAATCAAGTTGCAAAAAGACAGGCCTGACAGGCACAAAAGCATCATTGAAAACAAACGGGTCCGGTGGATGGGGTTCAATTCCCCACCCGCAGAACGCCCTGCCTGCTTTGGTGGCCAGCAATCGCGTCACTGCCACATACCTGAGGTCCAGTCGTCTTCGACCAGAGGAAAATCGTCTTCACAATTTTTTTGGAGGCGACCCCTGAAAGCAATCAAGATTATTGACATTTATTGACTGCGAACACGTCGCAAGTTTCAAGCTGATCTATCTGAAGTTTAAACTTAAACCCATGTCATTCCATGGGAATCTATGCAACTTCATTTGAAGGCGTTTGAGAGATGCGTCTCCAAGTTCTGTTGAGAGCCCGGCGCATTCTTCAAGTGCCAGTCCTTTCTATGCGTCCCTGCTGGACGGCCCAACCCTTGGAATGGTTATCCTTGTCTCAACAGAGGAAACGACACTGGGCGATGATCCAAAGAGTCTGAACATGTCTCAACAGTTCTTTTCCCATCTCTAGCACATACCCACCTCCGAGGCCCAAAAAATGTTGCTATTTTGTGCCAACAAACAGGTCCAAATCAGTCACTCCTCCCCCTCCGCAGTCCTGACAGGTTTTGTTGAACTCGGATTTGTTCATCTCCAGCCAGGACCACTCCACCCAGCTGGGCGGCCAGGCGTACCAACAGCGCAACTCCCGTCCAGCCTCGCGCAGCTCCACCATCCTGCGGACAGCTTGCGGTAGATGATGATGTTTGATGATGATCAACACCACCAGGAGTCTTCCTTGCACCCAAGATCATTTCCACCAGTGATCTCCAGAAAACCTCGAATCGCTGCGGATTTCCCAACAGCTCCTGTCGGAGTTCTCGACCACCAGTTGCTTGAGGTAGTCCACCAGGGCGTCCACCTCCAGTGGAGAATCAGAATCGACTCCCAGGCGACCTTGTGGATATTGCTAGTGGCAACCCATTCATATCTGCTAAGGCCCATCACCGGCCCAGTCCAGATTTTATTGAAAAAACTGATGCATCAAAAGAAATGACAGCAGAGTTCATTTTGGATACATCGCCATTTTGGATCATTTTGGCAGGCATCCAGTCATCCTGCGGATTTTCATGGCCCACAGGAAAGCAGCTACTAACACTGCTGCAAATACAAATACATGCAAATACCCAAAGAATCAAAAGTGGTCTAATTATGTCTAATTGCATCGATTCTCCCTTAGAGACCCATTTTCTTGTACCTTTTTTGCCCTTTCGAGCCATGTACAGCACCAGTAACCAGCTGTGGCTGGGCCTCCGTCATGGGCCACTTGATCACCGCTTTGGGCAAGTCCACCTGGGCCAAGAAGTGGTTGGTACTGGTTGGTAGTTCACCAGCCAAAATCGATCGAAGTCACCCATCTTGGCCACAAATGCAGCCCAGCAACGATTTCTCCGAAGGGCGGCTCGTAGCGATCGTTCAACAACACAGGGATGCATCCTTGCTGTTGATGGTCAAGTGCCATGGTTCAGGGGTTGGGATTGCGGGGATTGCTGGGATTGCTGGGATTGCTGGGATTGCTGGGATTGCTGGGATTGCTGGGATTGCTGGGATTGCTGGGATTGCTTCGCCGAAACAACCTTTGGACAAGTCCTCAAGAGTTCGTGAAGGTGGAATCTGTTACGAAGTTACGACATGGCTGCCATGATAGCGATGAAGTGTTGATGCTTGAATGATTGGTCATGTTTGATAGTTGGGGATGGCTACCACCGACTCCTCATATAATTATAGTGACACCATGTTTCACCCCCTTTCTTTAGGGGACGGTTGCCACCTCTTTTGGGTGTAAAACCCTGGGTTGTAGGGAAATGTTGCCACCCAACTGAACGCCCTCAAGAAGATGTGACTGCAGTTTTTTACCAGGTATACAATGTACTATGCGTACAAAGGCAGGAACAACAGCGGCAAACAACTGGCATGCTGCTGAGAGGAAGGCAACTTTTGGATACAGAAGAAGGGGCCTCCACAAAGGAGGTCAAGCGACGTAGTCTTGGATTAGATACGCTGGTGGTCGCCAGCAATCGCCAGAAACTGAGCCAAGTCTCCAGCAAAGAATGTCTGAAAGAAGCGGGAAGACCAGGCACTCTTTCCACGCGGCACAAAGCAAAACCTCAAGGGATTCGAAGCGATGAAATTGAAATATGCATGTGCTTGGGATAATTTGGGATATAAATATACACACAAGATTTTGAGGCGTCAACTCTTGACTAAGGAGATACTCGCAAAAATGCCATCAAGCTGTTCGGAAAATTATGATGTTCTAAACAGCATGGGGATTCCAGTGGCTTCTCCCTAAATTCCAAACCTGCGGTTTTGCACCAATACCCTCTGGGAATCAAATAGTGTGCTATGGAAAACTACGAAAAAATCATAAAAAATCCATGATTTCCCTATCAAACATGGTGATTCTCCATGTCCATGCAGGTCACCAGGGGGTAACTCTCAATCCCCCCTCGAACTCGACGCCGAGGCGCAACGAGCTGGTCAAACCCATGAAGGACTCCACGTACGGCACGTCCACATCCACGTGCAACATCTCGTCACCCTGTCGACATGGCTCGACATTAGGAAACCAAATTCGATACACCAAAAAGCAGCCAAAGATGGCGCTTCAATGGTGGTTACTCAGTGGTTACATGATTCCATGATGCTTAAATGGTAGATGGTGGTTTCTCTGCTACAAGAAAATATGAATAGAATGATCCATACCACGCCCGCATGATGTTTGTATACTTCTGACTTCTGTGAAAACTGCAGGTTTTACATCAGAAAACGTCAAGAACCATCTATACTATCCCTTTTCACATCCAACATCTTACATCATCTTACTAAACCACAACAACTGATCTTCCAGACTTTCCAGACTTCCAAACCTTCATCGGTGCCTTCTTGGCCAGCAACACGGAGCGCACGTTCAAGGGGCAGCTGCTATTTTGGCACTGCTCCGGCGGCATCACCGAGGGGTGTGGTGGCCTGTCGCCGATAAGCCCAGTGTCATGATTTGACGTGGGTAAAAAAAATAGAACATCAAATAAAGATGATACATGATTATTATTAGTGATAGTAGATACACAGTGATTGTCAAAATTGAGGATGGTCAAGGTGTTTTTTCAGTGCTGCCCCCCGGCTTCAGCTGCCACATTGACGGCCCGTATCAGTTGCCGCGTTGACGGCACCTGGGCCATCCAATGAAATGACCCAGGACGCTACGCTCTTCGACCGGTTTGGCCATTTTCCTCAGCTGCACGGATCATCGTGCACAACGACAATGTTGTGAGAATAATAGTAGTAATAATCATCATTGTCGTCGTCTTCTTCTTCCTCCTTCTTCATATTATTCATCTTCTTCATCTTCTTCATCTTCTTCATCTTCTTCATTTTCTTCATCATCATGTTCATCATCTTCATCATCTGCATCATCTGCATTATCATCCTCATCGTCATCGTCATCGGCATTGGTATCGACAACGTCATCATCACGTGGTGCCGCTCTGCTCTCAAATTCTGCGGCACAAAAAAAATCAGTTGGTTCAATGGTTCAGGATGTTCCATCCCTTTTCAAACCGCAACCTGCAGTTGTTTTGGTTGGCACCTAAGCGCAGTTGTTTTGGTTGGCACCTAAGCCATGGACTCCCAAGCCCCTATCAGAGATGCCAAAGGCGGCATTGCCGAAGGCTCCCAAGCCCAATCATGTCATCCACCGTGATCCGTCCGGGCACCAGGATGTCTTTGTACGGGGTGTAGGACGCTAGGACAACTTCCTGGAGCCAAAAAAACAAACCTATTTATTTCCCTATTTATGTCCTTATTTATTTCCCTATTTATTTCCCTATTTATTTCCCTATTTATTTCCCTATTTTTTCCCTATTTATTTCCCTATGCATTTCCCTATTTATTTCCCTATTCATGTCCCTATTCATTTCCCTATTTATTTCCCTATTTATGTCCCTATTTGTTTCCCTATTTCTTTCCCTATTTATTCCCCTATAAATTTCCCTATTTATGTCCCTAGTTTTTTCCCTCATTTATTTCCCTATCTATGTCCCTATTTATTTTCCTATTTATTTCCCTATTTATTTCCCTATTTATTTCCCTATTTTTTCCCTATTTATTTCCCCATTTATTTCCCTATTTATTTCCCTATTTTTTCCCTATTTATTCCCCTATTTATTCCCCTATCTATTTTCCCTATTTATTTCCCTATTTATGTCCCTATTGTTTCCCTATTTTTTTCACTATATATTTCCCTATTCATTTCCCTATTGATTTCCCTATTTATTTCCCTATGTTTTCCCCTATTTATTTCCCTATTTATTTCCCTACTTATTTCCCTATTTATTTCTCTATTTATTTCCCTATTTATTCCCCTATTTATTTCCCTATTTATGTCCCTATGTTTTCCCCTATTTATTTCCCTATTTATTTCCATTATTTCCCTATTTTTTCCCCATTTATTTCCCCATTCATTTCCCTATTCATTTCCCTATATTTCCCTATTTAGTTCCCTATTTAGTTCCCTATTTAGTTCCCTATTTATTTCCCTATTTATTTCCCTATTTATCTTGCCAGCACTTAAGGTAGTCAAATAGTCTAATTAGAATATTCCAAGTCACATTAACGGAGGATGAATTATCATACAAATAAAGTTTGAGCCAAGGACTTGTTAGAGGGTACTCATGCGATATCACAGTTTTAACAGATTCCCAGATTCCTTGTTGGATGAGGTATTGCTCATGCACCAAAAAAGTTTTAACAATCCAAATTTCAAAGATGCCTTCCCTTATACATATTGATCGGACGTCCCCACATCCCCATGATGGTGTGGGTGGTGATGGTTAATTAAATATGATGAATTTTGGTGTAAGGGGTGGGTGGGTGGGGGGGGGGATCCGCAGGGCCAGCCACGCCCTGCTGTGGTTGCACCACTGCCCCAGCCGCAGCCTCAGCAATGGAGGCATGCGGGCCACAAGGCCTTGGAATGAACGGGGTAGTAAAAATCAAACCATTAATCTATAAGACATATGAATGTCGGGACATATTATATTTAATTGGTAGATCCATGTTAGGATCATGATTGCTGGTGATGTTTGCAGCCGGTATCTTTCATTTAGTAGATGGGTTTCAATCAACGGTAGCCCTTTGAACATATCTTAGTGATTCTTTGTGGGGATTGGGTTGGTCATGAAATTATTACCACCCAAAAAATGTAACAAATTCTTGGGAATAATGGCATATTTCCAATCCATCCTAGCTAGAGATCATTTGGGGGTACCCCCATTTATGGAACTTCCCCCTGATTTTCCACCATAAACCAGACAGCTATTGGGGTACCCTCCGTGACTTAACCTCGGGCCAGGCCCTAGCCCTAGCCCGGGCTGAGACTTCGGACCCCAGATGCCCTTGACAGTCTTTGCAATGCAGGCCACAGGTTTTGCAAAT
>Ga0126342_10011512_pt1 | contig 15801 bp, 18 predicted proteins | sample Cyp1metagenome_FD_92528 | JGI IMG/M metagenome (GOLD analysis project Ga0126342, IMG submission 92528) | Coral microbial communities from Lord Howe Island, Old Settlement Bay, Australia - Cyphastrea 1 metagenome | ecosystem: Host-associated > Invertebrates > Cnidaria > Coral ... | reverse complement strand
TATGTATATGCCTCCATCCATATCCATATCAATATCTATCTCTATGTCTATGTCTCTATCCATATCCATATCTATGTCTATGTCTATGTCTCTACCCATATCAATTCAATCTCTATGTCTATGTCTATGTCCCTATCCATATCCATATCAATATCTATCTCTATGTCTATGTCTATGTCTCTATCCATATCCATATCCATGTCTATGTCTATGTCTCTATCCATATCCATTCTATCTCTATGTCTATGTCTATGTTTCTATCCATATCCATTCTATCTCTATGTCTATGTCTATGTCTCTATCCATATCCATATCAATATCTATCTCTATGTCTATGTCTATGTCTCTATCTCTATCCATATCCATATCAATATCTATCTCTATGTCTATGTCTATGTCTCTATCCATATCCATATCAATATCCATATCCATATCTATTTCTATGTCTATGTCTATGTCTATGTCTCTATCTCTATCCATATCCATATCTATCTGTATGTCTATGTCTATGTCTCTATCCATATCCATTCTATCTCTATGTCTATGTCTATGTCTATGTCTCTATCCATATCCATATCCGTACCTATCTCTATTTCTATGTCTATGTCTCTATCCATATCCATATCCATATCTATCTCTATGTCTATGTCTATGTCTCTGTCCATATCCACATCCATATCTACATCTATCTCCATGTCTATGTCTATGTCTTTATCTATATATCAATATCTATCGCTATGTCTCTATCCATATCCATATTCATATCTATCTCTGAGTATGTCTATGTGTATGTCGCTATCCATATCCATTTCCATATCCATATCCATATCTATCTCTATGTCTATGTCTATGTTTCTATCTATATCCATGTCAATGTCTATGTCTCTATCTATATCAATATCTTTGTCTATGTCTCTATCCATATCCATATCCATATCTATCTCTATATCTACGTCTATGAGAGTCTATGTCTATATCTATCCACATTGTTAATGAAAATTCACTCCCCCACGGGGTGCCGCCCTCTATCTATATCGATACCCACGTCTATGTCTCTATCTATATCTATGTCTATGTCTATGTCTCTATCTATATCTATGTCTATGTCTCTATCTATATCAATATCTATGTTTATGTCTCTATCTATATCTATGTCTATGTCTTTGCCTCTATCTATATCAATATCTATGTCTATGTCTCTATCTATATCTATGTTTATGTCTATGTCTCTACCAACATCCACATCCATATCCATCTCTATGTCTATGTCTCTATCTGTATCAATATCTATGTCTATGTCTCTATCTATATCTATATCTATGTCTATGTCTCTATCCATATCCATAGCTATGTCTATGTCTATGTCTCTGACCATATCCATATCTATCGCTATGTGTCTATCTATACCCTTATCCATATCTATCTCTATGTCTATGTCTATGTTTATGTCTCTATCCATATCCATATTCATATCCATATCCATATCCATATCTATCTGTATGTCTATGTCTATGTCTCTATCCATATCCATATCTATAGCCATATCAATCTGTATCTATGTCTATGTCTTTGTCTCTATCTATATCAATATCTACGTCTATGTCTCTGTCCACATCAGTATCCATATCTATCTCTATATATGTCTATGTCTCTATCTATATCGATATCTATGACTATGTCTCTATCCATATCCATATCCATATCCACATCTATCTCTTTGTCTATGTCTATGTCTCTATCTATATCAATATCTATCTGAGTTCCCTATGCATATCCATATCCATATCTATGTCTATGTCTCTTTCTATATCCATACCCATCTCTATGTCTATGTCTATGTCTCTATCCATATCCATATCCATATCTATCTCTATGTCTATGACTATGTCTGTGTCTCTTTCTATATCAATATATATATATTGATATATATATATATATACGTCTCTTTCCATATCCATATCCATATCCATATCTATCTCTATGTCTATGTCTCTGTCTATATCAATATCCATGTCTATGTGTCTATCTATATCTATGTCTATGTCTCTATCTATATATATATATATCAATCTCTATGTCTATGTATCTATCTATATCAATATTTATGTATCTATCTACATCTATCTCTATGTCTATGTCTCTATCTATATCTACGTCTATGTCTCTATCTATATCTATATCTATACTGTATCTATATCTTTATCTATATCCATCTCCATATCTATATCTATATACAGCAACATAAAGCAGAGGTATGCATGTATAGCCCTGTATAGCTGTGAAGTTTGGGCACCTGATGTTCGCAAGATTCGCGTACCTCTAGATTCTAGATTCCACTCTGAATTGTACATATGTACATTTACGTTGAAATGTATAGGGCGCATAATTACAGACAGAGATCCATGTGCCACGCATTACGGCTGTTTCCAAATCGGTCCTGCGCTTCCTTCTGCATGGAGGCCAGCCTCGTTTAATGTGTCATCTGTAAGTTGGTCATTTTCCATCTCAAACAACCAGAGGGTAGTATCTCAAAAAAAAAGTCACAATCCGCCAATAAAAATCCATAAAAATCCACCAGTTCATCCTCCACTCCAACGCCTGAAGTAACTGAATGGAAGGTTCAACTTGTATCAGTGGACCGACCCATGTGCCCGCAGGCAAGCAGACTTCAAAACCCTCTGTCATTCCATCTAATCCTTCTCGGCTAAGGACGGGATTCCCAGATCATGGATGACGATAATTCCCAATATATTGTGTAGCATAATACCTCCCCAACTAATCATCAACCAACCATCATTTGCCAGGTAATTTACCACTTATATCCCCATATGTTTTGCTGCGTAAAGTCCCGCAGGAGTTGAATGAGTTGAATGCGGCTAGTGCCACCCCCAGGTGCTGCCCAGCGACTTACTTTGGCTTTCCTGACAGAGCTGCCTCTGAACCTGAAGCTCTGACTGTAGCTTCTCCTGCTCCTGTTTCCTCGGCGAAACGCAGTTGGTTGGTCCAATGGGAAAGGACTTCTCTACTTGGTGGGGTCACTCGGGTTTGTCCAGTTTTAACTGTTTTAACTGGGGTTATAACCTCGCTAGCTGGGTGCGAAGCACCAAGTACAAGATGGATTTCCCAGTCATTGATTTTCCCTGCTCAACGAAATTTTGAAATCCGCGAGAATAATTGGTTCCTTGATGGTGGAACTTTCGCCGCGGAGACTTTTTTTTTGACAAATCCACAGCTCCTAAAATCACGGCATCCATCTCCACCAAGCAACGCTTCTTCCTCGGCTCGCTTGGCTTGAGACACCTGACCAGTTGGAGACGCAGGGCCAGGGTAAGACAAATCTAGATCTGTCGGTATGCAAAAACATGTGTATATGTTCGTGTGCTAATACAAAGGTCAAACTATTAATCGGAAACTAAACCCATGAATCGGAAACAAAAAACCGTGAATCGGAAACCAAAACCCGTTAATCGGAAACTAAAACCTGTTAATCGGAAACCAAAAGAATCGGAAACTAAAACCCGTGAATCGAAAACTAAGAACCTTGAATCGAAAACCAAAACCCCGGAATCGGCAACCACAGCTGAATCGTAAACTAAAACAGGTGAATCGGAAACTAAAGCAGGTGAATCGGAAACTAAAGCAGGTGAATCGGAAACTAAAACCGGAGAATCGGAAACTAAACCAGCTGAACCAATCAGAATCGGCAACTTGTCTCCTTCAATCGGAAAGAGAAGTTGGAGGTAATATCCTGTTCAAAATAATGGCCAGAGGGGGTGGAGGAATTGATTTCTTATGAAGATAAGTTGAAGGTAATATCTCATTCAACATAATGGTCAGAGAGGGTCCCGGATTTGATCCCATATGTGGATAAGTTGAAGGTAATATCCCATTCAAGATAGTGATCAGAGGGGGTGGCGGATTTGGTCCGGTATGGGGATATGTTGAAGGCAATATCCCATTCAACATAGTGACCAAAGGGGGTGGCGGATTTTGATACCTCACAAAGAGAAGTTGAAGGTAATATCCTATTCAAATGTATTCAACATAGTGGCCAGAGGGGGTGGCGGATTTGAATTCTTATGAAGACAAGTTGAAGGTAATATCTTATTCAACAAAGTGGCTAGAGGGGGTGGCGGATTTGATTTCTTATGGAGACAAGTTGAAGGCAATATCCCTTTCAACAAAGTGTTCAGAGGGGCTGGGGGGTTCTGATACCAGTACCTTACAAAAGGAAGTTCAAGGTAATATCTCATTAAAAATTATGACATAATGGTCAGAGGGGGTGCCGGATTTGATCCCATATGTGGATAAGTTGAAGGTAACATCCCATTCAACATAGTGATCAGAGGGGGTGGCGGATTTGGTCCGGTATGGGGATATGTTGAAGGCAATATCTCATTCAACATAATGGCCAAAGGGGGTGGCGGATTTGATCGCTTATGAGGATAAAGTGACGGTAATATATCATTCAACATAATGGCCAGAGGGGGTGGCGGATTTTATCCCTCACGAGGAAAAAATAAATAAATGCAATATCCTTTTCAACACTCTGTTCAGAGGGGGTGGCGGGTTTGATCCCTTATGAGAATAAGTTGGCGGTAATATCTCATTCAACAAAATGTTCAGAGGGAGTATAGGGAGTGGCAGATTTGGTTTCAGATTCGTTGTTTTTGGTTTCTGATTCGTGGGCTTGTTTGGTTTCTGATTCGCGCATCTTGGTGTCTGATTCGCAATTTTTAGTTTCTGATTCTCAGTTTCTGATTCGCGGGGTTTTGTATCTGATTCCTGTATTTTAGTTTCTGATTCGCGGATTTTAGTTATTAGTTTCTGATTCGCGGGTTTTAGTTTCTGATTCTCAGTTTCTGATTTGCGGGTTTTAGTTTTTGATTCTTTGTTTCTGATTCGCGGGCAGTTTCTGATTCGAGATTTGTTCCTAATACAAATGCATCTGTGTATATGCATAGAAAGAGAGAGAGAGAGATGTGTATATATATATATGTGTGTGTGTAGATAGATAGATAGATAGATAGATAGATAGATAGATAGATAGATAGATAGATAGACAGATAGATAGATAGATAGATAGATAGATAGATAGATATATGTGTGTGTGAAATATATTCCGTTCATACATACATATACATGTGCGTGTATTTTTGTGTCAATGATGTCAAGAGGTGTGACCCTCGAACCCCGTCCAGATCAACTCACTTCGCCTGGTCTTCCAAGGCGATCTTTTCTTGCGAGAAACGGGTGGTTTCCTGGAAACGAGGGGCATCTCAACATAACGCTAGGCACAACACTTACCTTGCCGGAAACATACAAAAGGATGCGGCAAACGCTTTCCCCAGGAAAATCGTCTACAAATGGTTGATTTTCCGCATCTATGTTAGTTTACCCTGGGGTAGGAATCCAGTTTGGTAACTCGGACCGGAAGGAATGGAATGAGATGACCGATTCCGATGCAAAACTTGCGGCAGTTTCACCGTGTTTCACCGCAACCCTCCCACATTGCAGCTATAGCAGCTATAGCAATGCCAAGTGACCATGGATCGCTGTCCAAGCTGCTGTTCAAGCGTCGCATTCTCCTTAAGAGGCCATCATGAAGACAATCCTTCATGGACCAATCCATACGCCATACACTTTATGTCGGCTTCGGACTCCCCCGTCTCTGCTGATTGATGAGTTTCAGGTTCCAGATTGAAAGAATGACCCCACAACCAATAGCGTCAACACGTCTCACGCTGGAGCATCATAGAAATCAGGCAAGAGACCAGCTTTAGTCGGATCACTTCGCCTGTTCCACAGACTGAGAAGGAAAAACCATGGAGCCCCAGCCAAAAAGTCCATGAAATGAATCACTATGGTTCGGAATTGTTAGCTTTGCGGCCTGAATAGCTGCACATGTCAATGTTTCATGGTGTGACAAAGCCCACCTGACAGGAACTCCAAACCTCGGAATTGCCCGGTCAATGGTAGGGCCAGCTTTGGAGCTTCCCAATATTGGGGCGAATTCAAGCGTACTATTGGTACTATGTACAGATATGTACAGTATCTTTCAAACAAGGCCGCAAAGTTTGGCCCTCCATCCGCAGGGAATCAATGGGGCAACAGCCATGCAACTTCCAAAGGCTTTGGGAAAACCAGCTGTTCTCCCCCGACCAATGCAGCCCCAGGGTCGGTCAGCAAATTCCTTCTGCTGCGCACTGGACTGCTCTATCCTTCCAAGGCCGATATCAAGCAACAGCATCAAAAGCAGCATGGTCTTGGCAGGGTCTGCAAAAACTTTGGGCAAAGTAAGTCTGGTGTTCCCAAAACAATCTCCTTGGGTATGATTTACATTGCCCCAAAAATGCCGAAATTCTGTTGTTTATCATGGGGTTCTGCCACATGAGTGGCAAGCAAAGCAGAAGGAAGTTGAAAGCCAAGTGACAGCTGTTGTCGCTGCTCCCGCAACTGCTCCACCCGTGTTTTCGACAGCTCGTGCGTGTCAGACATTTGCTGCCTTGGACGTGTGACCGAACTCTTTTAACATCATCCAGTTTTTAAATCAAGATTTCTAGGGACCAATTGATCCCGTCTCCCTCTCCATAAACACCTGGGAGGAAACCCTGGTTCCAATTTGGGGACCCCATGTGGGCCAGTCTATGACGTATCGGGGCATGTCAAGCTGAGGTACCTCTTCTCATCCAAGTCCCGTTGCATCTGGCATAGTTCCTCAGAGATCTTGCCGACAATCTGCGTCAAGTCCTGCACCAATGGCCGCTGGAACCTCCGAACCGATGGATTTCGTATCACAATATGCACACCCTTTGGGTGAAATTTTGGAGGTAAGAAATTTTGGACCTTTATCATATTGCTGCTTGGCAAGTGCCAGCTCACTTACTGGATACACTGGGACATGTGTAAAATCAACAAACAATTCATGAAGAAAAACAAAAACAAAATATAATAGGGCATGGTGGGGATACATATTAATGCTAGTAAATCAATAGTAAACCATCCTCCATAAATGGATTGTGTAAACCATCAACATATGGGTTGTTTATTATTGGTTTACTAACATTAAGTTTGAAACATACCAAAGCAAGCTAAATGACGATCCTTTACCTTCCTCATGTCTGGTCCTCCTTCTCCTCCTCAGCCTTCTTGAGTCGCCCCTCGGTGGCGTCCAAGAGGCTTTCGAAGCCACGAAGTTTACCCTGGAACTGCCTCGGTCGCATTGGGTTTGGATGAAGGAAATAGCATATAACAGGCCAGGCGTCTTTGTTTCCATTTAATATAACTAAGGGGTTCCTAAAGTTCCTAAGTCTGGGACTCAAAACATTGAGAAAAAGAATCTTGATCATCATGCGTATGTCACCAGGGTTTTTTGTCGGGTTGTTGATGGTTTGTGTCCAACCTCCCTTTTCTCAATGGTCTGAATCCCGTGAGTTGTTGTTTCACAAACCCCGTTTTTGATTCGTTGACTCTTCCCGTGTTCAATAGTTCCATATATCCCTTTTTTTGCCGAATATCCCCGATGCCTAGCGATGTCTGATGACGATGATTTACATATCCAAATATTTCAAGGTTCTCAATAAATGTCCCCATTTTTGTGGTTTCCGTCTCCCTTTTTGCTGAATACCCTCCCCGCAGTCAGGTCTGCCGCAAAAAAAAAAACGATTCTCCCAGCTATATTCCATTGTATTTCGTTTAACACCACCACTATACAGATATAATATATATGTATATATATATATATATATTCTTTATTTATATTACATATATATAATATATATATATATATATCATGTATTATATATATATTATAAATTAAATATTATAATATATATATATATATATGTTATGTATTATATATTATATATTTAGAAATATATATTCTATATTGCATTTTATATGTTATATATTATGTATTAAATATTATATATTAAATTGGAAACATTAAATATTATACATATGTATTTTAAATATTACATATTATATGTTATATGTTATATTTACATTAAATATATAGTGTATATATATATATATATGTGTGTTATTACATATGTAATATTAAATATATATATATATATTATATATTATATTATATATTATCTATCTATTTACAAGCGATTTCCCAGCCATGTTTGACTCCCCATGGGTATCGCCAAGGTTCTCTTCGAGCTCGGCCCGTGTCCGCACAACGGCCCGGTGGACTGCGTCCTCCGCATTTTGCTCACGTCGCTCCTGGGAGTTCGATGCTTTCGCCATGGCCATTGCTCATCACAACCCATCTTCATTAACATATAGTGTATATAATGAATAATCATATATGAAGATGGGTTGCCATTTTTATTCCATGGCAATATATGTTAACCCATAATTATATATAGACTTTCGCCGAATATATTATAGTGTATATATAATATAAATAATATAATATGTTATAGTGTATATAATGAACATAATCCATGGAAATATATCTTCCTACAAATGGTACAAACATATTTCTAGGTACAAAAAAATATCAACATGGTTGTAGGGATGGGTACGAACATATTTCTAGGTGGCTAAAAATATATGTTAACATCGTGGTTCCAGAAAGCCCGCCTCTATTTCCGTGTTCTGGTGTGGGCAGGCATGTTGGTGTACTTGCTTTTCTTTAAGGAGATATGACTGAATTCAACAGATGTGTTTAAATACATGGCAGGGTGACAAGCCCGCGTCTTTTCTTCTAGTCTTGTGGGCGTGGCGCAGGTCTTGGAGTATTGCAAACGGATTCGGAATTAAGACCATGCGCTGAGCTAGCTACATACCGAAGATCCAAAAAGTATGCCCGAAATCAAAATCCTTCACCACCTTTGAACGGGACCCATATACATACATATTCAGATAATTTGTTATTGGCTATGTTTTGATCTATTATCTTGTTTACTCAAGTGGTAGATTTCTTTCCCCCGATGCCACGAAGGGAATCCACCGTTTCTTTGGCAGAACAGGTATCGAAAATGGCTCGTGCAACCAAAACGCCAAACTCTGTTTGGTAGCTGCCAGTTCATCCTCCAGTTGAGCACATCGGGCCTGTCGCAAGGATGATCCTGATTGCTATGGGTCACTACATGGGGGCCACCCAACCCTGGCTGACTGAATAGAAAAAGGGATGATCAAACAGCATCAACAGTCACAAACAATCACCTTTTTTAGCCCAAGCTATCTATTATCCTCATCATAATTCTTATACAATGAGGTTCCAACTAATCAGATTATATAATCACCATCTAATGCATCCTCATTCTATATGTTATGACAATTATGCCCAACTACCGTCCTGTAATCAAACGTGACAGAATTTTTACCATTTAGTGCCATGAGCTTAGCAAAAAACACCTCCATTTAGCGGTGATTTTCCAGCCAATTAGCAGATTCATTGGATTGGTTTGAGGGAAATTGTGCAGGGAAGCCCCATATTTATCATATTTCCTTGGGAAAAACCATGGTTTCCTGTAGGTTTTCCCTTAAACCAATCCAATTAACAGATACCAACGTTGCAGGCTCAGGATCCACCACCGGCCTCCAGGTTCTTTCGTAGCTCCTCAGTGCGGCTCCGCTGCTCGCCCTCGGCTTTTAGCTCCACTAACCTGGCAGAGCCCTGGAAAAGTTCTGCCACAGATTTTGATGGATGTAATAGTACGGCTAATATCTACTAAGAATAGTGAAAAACTCTACATATATATATATATAATATTAACAAGAGGAATGATAAGAGTAATAAGATAAGAACATTAGTATCACAATAACAACAACGCACAATAACAATAGTGATAATATGTGATAATAGATCCATGTCTTGTAGCTGATCTTTCAACCCCAAGCCTTTCGGCCATGATCTCCGCCACATGTTGCTGGCACTTGGCGACTTCGTCGGTTTGCATCTGCAACTCGCGACGCAGCTCCTGACAGCGGAGCCAGGTATGCCAGGTATGCTGACTTCTGAAATGATCCAGGTATGGTGCCTTTATTATCTGCAGATCTTTTGGTTCATTCGCTCTGTGATACATTTCCGTGAGATGGTGTTCGTGTCTTCATACCTTACATGATACTTGCAAGGACCAGGCCGGGTAAAAACACAAATTGCACATAAATCCACCATTTATACAGAGTAAATAAGAACTGGCGCTAGGTCGCCAAGTCAGGATATATCCAGAGTATTCCGGAGTCCTCTTCCCTACCACCAGAGTCATGAAGTTGCTGGCGTTGCTTGTGGAACGCCTAGCAGCGCTCACATGCTGAACTCCGGCATCGTGAATCTGATTCCGATGGTGTTCCAATGGCTGTGAGCCTCACCCAACGGTCCTCAGAAACGGCCACTCATCGTATCTCGCCTGACGCTGCTTCTCCAACTCATCCGTCAATTTCTTCAGCTCCTCAATCGGGTGCGGTGTCAACCCAGCAGGCACCCTCAACAGCTGCATGCGCGTGGGAAAAGGCAATTTAGACCAAGAGCTGTTGAGGGCCGTTCGTGATAGTTTCCTATTTGGCCCTTGCCCTCCTGATTGTGGATTTGGGTGGAAACCAATCTCACATAGGCCTAACTTTGCCTGAGGTACAATGCTAGCTTGTAAGCACTACCTCGCATTTTTAGAACAGCCACAGGGCAACCAATGCCAATGCCGCATTTTCAGGTGGCCTGCCGATCCTTTGCATTGGCAGCGCTCAAGGTTTCCTTGGTTTGGGTTGCGATACTGCATTCGCTGTATGGACCCGTGAGCGACCGAGAGACCTCACCAAGATTTGGGCAAGACCATGGAGAACAGCGTCAGAAAGTCCCCCAGTCATTGGGAGTTCAGAAAACTTTTACTAATACGTCACCTATCAAAACTACTGGCTGTTGCGAAGCCAAGTGTCATTTTCTTTGCGACACTTTGCGAGCTCCTCTTGCACTGCTGCCAAGGAAGTAGATTCACCTGAAACATCTACAAGTCACGTCCACGGTTGGGAGCTGCAAGACTGGAGCATAGCTTATCACCATTTCTAACCCATCAGACTACCCGTATTAACAAACCCATATCCACACCTTTGGGTTGCGCACCTTTCTTCGCAGCATCTGCATCGGCCAACTTCTTCTGTAGCAGCTTCTTGTCGCGCTCCACCTGCAGGAACATGGCCGATCTCGGAGGAAAAACACGCACAAAAAACAAGAGATCAGTTGATTGGTACTAAAGTAACCATCAATAGTACCCGTCCATAGAAATCATCTAATGATTACCGTCAATAGTGGCCAAGCGCTCCAACACCCATCATTTCAAGCAAAAAAAACTGGACGAAGAACACAAGGTGCTACATTTACTATGATTTACTATGATTTAAGGAAAAAAAAAACTAAATTAATCTAAATTATAGTAAATCTACAACTTCATCACTCTGCCGCATCGTCCAGGGTATGCAGTGCTTACGTTTTCCCATTGCTAACACCTCGTTTCAGAAAAGTGCATCCACCTAAGATGGTGGCTAATGAAGAAGAAACTCAGAGAAAAGATAGTTTCCAGAAATGCATGCCGGCTGACAAGGCAATTGGGTGGGAAGTGGGGTCTTGCTCTTTTCACCCAGCACATCACTGTGATATGGCTCTATGACTCAGCTGATCCTCTTCAAGGATGCTGTTCAACTGCAAATGCACTCCTCAAAACCGAAGAGCACTGGATGAAAACTTTGGCCTATATCAACCAATCGGGTTACAGGACAAACGTCTGGAGACCTTAGTCAGCTGCCCTAGGGAAACTCGAACTCGCTCATTGAGAAGCCGTCGGCTTCTTCAGCCGCATTCAGCAATCGCCCAGGATGGTAGCCAGCCTATGGGTGAAAATTTGGTTACAGTAGCAATGAGCCCCAACTGGAAATGGTGCAATTTGATCCACCGACCGAACTCTCGAAGCCGGTGCCCCAACGACTGGTGGTTCACATCCTAAGACCAAAAAGATTGGCATCTTTGCTAGCTAACATATTCCGTTGTTTGTCACTTACGTGTCTTTAGCATGAGGAATTAAAAAATGAATGTGAATTGTTGCGGAAAAATGCTTAAAATGATAATGCTAACAACAACAACAACAACAACAACAACAACAACAACAACAACAACAACAACAACAACAACCGCAACAACCGCAACAACCACAACAACCACAACAACCACCACAACAACCACAACAACCACAACAACCACAACAACCACAACAACAACCACAACAACAACCACAACCACAACGACAACGACAACCACAACCACAACAACAACAACAACAACAACAGCAACATAAATAGCGTACACACACACGCATATATATATATATATATATCGAAAAAATATACTTTCCACATCTTTCCACAGACTTTCCAAGGTGCAGCGCCCAGCAGCACGAAGAGCGGCATCAGATGCTCCGCCTGTCCCTCTGGTTGCGCCTCCCGGGCCCCGGGCGCCTCCGCCCAGGCGCCACAACGGCGCTTGCGCTCCTGGCCGTGCGCAACGGGGGCGCAACGGAAGGTGGTGAAAATGTTGGGTTAGTGGGTTGAACATGGTGAAACCATCAAAACTTGGGGCTTCACAGGGGTAGAATATAGCAACCACGGTTGGGTTTGTAAAGTAAACCCCTATATAAGTATGAAGTGTGGATATATTTCTATATGGCCAATGTATGCCAATGATGAATTGTCTCCAATGTCGGTGGTGTAATATCCGCTAACGATGAGGGAAAAAAACATCAAACGTGGGGATTTAACATGCTTAAACTATCCTGAAACGGGGAGACATACAGGCAATGGAATGCTAAATTTGTCCTCTAAAATTAACGGGTTCAGCAACCTAAATCAGGGAGGTTGTGGTGGGTATGGGATATATCAGGGGGAAGGGATTAAAGTGGGAGGAGATGGATTGATTTTTAAATAAAAATGAATTACAAAATAAACGTAACAAGGTCATGACCAATAGGAACAAGAATAAAACCACCCAAAATCGTAAATATGATTGGTAGCCTCCCCTGGTTCACTGGTTGGTGCCCCTATGAAATCATGATATCTCAGGATAAAAAATGAGGCAAGACGGGACTGAATGGCACCCCACGCCTCTGGGCTAACACTCTCTGACTGCACAGTTTCTGCGAGCCAACTGTGAAAGAGCTGTGAGTGCTTCACGCCTTTGCTTCTGACAGCTGCGTCTCTGGCCTGCAGAACTCGCTACATTCTTCGCCATTCCCAGCCAGTATCTGGCCAAACCATGAAAATCAAGTCCCAAAGAAATGCAAAGAATGCAGAACGCTGAAATAACCAGCCAGTTGCACCAAGACACAAAGAAATATCCAAAGTTGTGAAAGGATGCTCCTGACCCAACAATCAGAACTCCTTCATCTCGCAAACCTTGCAAGGCTTCACCGGCTTCCATATGCTGAGAGGCATCCTGGCTGCTGTAAAGGGACATGGACACTACGGGTACTGATGCCTCCGGAAACATCAGCATCAGCGGAACGAAAACGCCATGGTCCCAACCCCTGGAAGCATCTGCGGTGCATCTCAAACCTTTCTCTGCCAGGAGGGAGATGATACGATTCGCCAGTTCCGGGCTTCCAGGTGCCGGATAGGTGTATTCGTAGCTTTCCTGGTCGGAGACTGGAAAAATTGAAAAAGAAACGCGGATGATATGGAATGTCTTAGACATGAGAAGACTTAAGGCTAAAGTCTTGATGCTTACGCAATATTTGTTTATGCCCCCTATATAACTCCCCCCAAAGATATGCTTTGTCGCCTTGGGAAAGCCACCATAGTCAAAGTAGAGCGAATGAGCCTTTCCACCAGAGACTTTGAGTTGCGACCCTGTCTCCCAATGGGCAGTCACTACCAGTATTGCAGTGGGTTTGCGCGGCAGTGTCCCCGCATAGCTTCCAAGAAATTCGGCAATACCTGGCTGCTTCCCCAGCAAGGGCAGGGGGCCGCCGCCATGATTAATGTAAACCTTGGCTGAAAACGGCACAGACTGCGGTTTCAGCACTCGGAAAATGTCGGTTTTTTTTTGGGGCGCCAAAGTTGTTTGGCAATTCAGTTTGTGAAAAACCAGCACCAGTAAACGATCCTCGTCATTTCCCTAGTGCTCAAGAGGTCACCAACCGTCCAAGTCCACTGTACTTAGCACCTTTGGAAAACGGGGTTTGGCTGGTCGTCGGCAAAGCAGCAGCCGGCATCCGAGGTCCACTGGTCTTTGCAGCAACATCAGCCATAGCTGAGACTTTGGGAACGCAAGCGCCCATTCAAGGCAAGGGGGGCAAACAAATCAGGTGATGAGGACCCCATGACTGACCCCGGAGATAAGAATCTTATGGCTATCATGGCCACAATGACCAACCATGACATGTATTGCAAGTCCGCGAGAACAAGAAGTGTCTGCATCAAGAGAGGTTCATGATGCTGGCGCCTTGCCTTATTGTTGAATGAGCTGGAACTGCTGCGTCTGTGCACACCATCCTACAACACTCAAAGTATATAATTAGTGACCTCTCTTTGAAGTTGCTGGAGGATGTGAACGCTGCTATTTCCATGCCAATTTGCAAGGATAAAAATCACAAGAATATGGACAAAACCAACAAGAATAATTACCAAAAATCTAAACCAAAACCACCAAAAAACTAGAAAATCATTGTAAAAACATCCTCAAAACCTCCCGACTTTCCGCACCTCTCGCAACCCTCCGCACCCCACAAGCCGAATCTCGGCGCCTGTTCCAGGCGCGAGGAGCACTTCCGTCGCTCAGCTTCTAGGCCCTGACGGCTCTGCTCGGAAGCCGCTTGCAGCTGCTGAGCCAAGTCCTGAGGTCTGATCTGTTGTGAAGTGATTTCTCTGTTGGGCTGCCAGATTTCAGAAAAATATGGATGTAGTTTACAAATATGTGTGCATATAGATATATATATATATATGCGTGTGTATATATATATACATCTATCTATCTATCTATCTATCCATCCATCCATCCATCCATCCATCCATCCATCTATCTATCTATCTATCTATCATCTCTCTCTCTCTCTACTTCGTACGAAAAATTGATGTGTCATTTTTACCCACACCGAAACCATCACCTAAACCAGGCCTTGTCGGCCCACCATAGGCGCTCCGCGAGCCTCGTCCTCGGCTAGAAAAAAAATTGCGGAACCCCAATCAACAGCAAAAATACCCAGATTTATACGGATTTAATGGGACTTTAATGATATTTTAATGATATGTTAATTGGTTTTTTTGATGGGATTTACCCTCTGGTAAACTAACATAGTTATGGAAAATTGCCATGTTTAAAATGTTTACTAGATAAGTCGACTCGAAATGGGCAATTTTCAATAGCTGTGTTAAATTGGAGGGGGGTTCCATAAACGGAGGTATCTCAATGGCTAGATAATTTATTTCATGGAAAATCCTACTATGAATTGGGTGATTTGGGGGTACCTCCATTTTAGGAAACCACCATATATATTATACAATATATATACATATATATCTATACATACATACACACACTAAATGTACAAAATATATTTAATATATATATATATAATATTAATATAAAATATATACAAATACAATATACATATAATATAATATAATATATATATTGAAAATATTTAATATATAATATATGTTATATAATACATAATATATAATATATGATATATCAAAAATAATATACAATATATAATATATAATATACAATGTATAATATATATATATAATGTACAATATACACAATTTATATATAATATATAATATATAACATATATTATATAT
>Ga0126342_10011511_pt1 | contig 15804 bp, 17 predicted proteins | sample Cyp1metagenome_FD_92528 | JGI IMG/M metagenome (GOLD analysis project Ga0126342, IMG submission 92528) | Coral microbial communities from Lord Howe Island, Old Settlement Bay, Australia - Cyphastrea 1 metagenome | ecosystem: Host-associated > Invertebrates > Cnidaria > Coral ... | reverse complement strand
CTATCTATATCTATCTATATCTATCTATATCTATCTATATCTATCTATATCTATCTATATCTATCTATATCTATCTATATCTATCTATATCTATCTATATCTATCTATCTATCTATCTATCTAATCTAATCTAATCTAATCTAATCTAATCTATCTATCTATCTATCTATCTATTATCTATGATCATCTATCATCATCTATCATAATCTATCACATCTATGGACTATGGACCTTAATGCATGCATTTTCCAACACCGGCAATTCTTTCCAGCCTCACTGCTGCAGCTTGCCGGGGCAGCTTGGCCGTGGTGCCCAGCTCAGGAAAGTGCAGAAAGTCATCCTGGAAAATGAGCCGCGAGAAGACGGGCCGTTCCTGACCGTCCACGGTGTACTGAAGCCTCCCATGACCTGGGCTGGAACTGCTGGAGCTGGCCACTGGCCAACTGGGCCAACCGGCTTACCGAATTGTGTTAATGTGTTGTTCTTTTTATTCAAAAAGTATCTCCAAAGATATTCACAATGTAGGCAATGTAGGTCTTAGAGTTCCAAGAGAGAAAAACGTAGGGCTAAGGTGCTGGCCCGCAATAGTCATCCTCACGCATCCCTTTCCTCTGGCCTCCCCACAGTTCCAAGAAGGGGCCAAAATGCACCCAGGATCCTGCAGGTGCCTCATTGTCCAAAATTGCTTATAATAATCAAAGATAATCCAAATATATCCAAATACAGTTTTCTCGGTGTTTTGACATGTTTTCATCATCCCTTATCCAAATATCAGAGATGTCCCAAAGCTTTTCCTTTCAACCGGGAGGAATGAGGAACAGCATCCAACCTCCGCAAAGTTGGTTCCATAGCCCGCCATCTCTGCCAAAGCTTGCAGGGTTCCCTTCAACTCCACTGCCAAGTCATGCGGTAGCTTGGCGGAATGGCGGATCTCAGGGAACATCACCACATCACCAGGGTGAAACTCCAGGCTCCTGAGACTTCCGGTGGGACATGATGGGACCCATTTCGATAAGCTTTCCACGTCCAAATACCACTGTTCTTGTGGGAGTCACATTAGGGAAGCTTGTCGGAATGGAAGTTCCATTTTTGAGGCTTAGATGGGTTTCGAACTTGTAACCTTGAAAAACCGACAAAGGGATTGGCAATTTTTGAAGTCTTGACTCACAGATTTGGGGTCAGAGTTGACTAATGCCCTGACACCACTTCACTGGAAAATGTGGCAGGCCCTTTCAATCTTGACTATCTTGACTTCTCTCCAGGGCCAGTCATTTCTGAGCCCATTCATTGAAGCTTCAGGTGGCTTGGGTGCCTTTCCAAGATCATCTTCAGAATTTCCACACTTTTGTTGTTTGGCTAGCGGCTAGTATCTGCCAGTGAGCACCCCCCCTATTATCCCTATTTCTTGGTCAACATGATCCCCAAGGGTCTTGAAAGGTGGACGCCACGTACCGTTGCAGGTGTATTGCAACCCTTCACCGGCGATGGACACGCGAATCTCGGCCCCACTTCTCACCTCCGGCTGAGCCAACCCCAATTTGAGGGACTTGTCATTTCAAATAGCCACCCCATCTACAACTCTACAACCACAGTCGACATCATGAAGGCGTAACTCAAACATTTGGCTCTGCTTCGCACAGCAAATTGATCGCTGTTAGGGCTTTTGTCCCAAGCCATCTCTTGTCTGAGGTTCCTTTGCCCCCCTTCTAGGGCCTTTCATCACAGTTTTCATCACAGTCTCCACACGTTCCACTTACCAGCCCAAACTCTCGTTCGGTCCGGAAAAACTACCACACCCCTCGATGGAAAACAAGCATCCAAACCACCAGGTCAGCCATCAGCCCACACCATATTCAGGCCTCCTGAAATTTCATGGCAATGCCCGCGAAACAGGCCAACTCCTGGAGCTCTGCTCGGCGCCCATTGGCCTCCGCAGCCTTCAGCGCGATCCAACGACGGAGCTCAGGGAAGTCCACCACACCGTCCTGGGGGTCTGGATGGGTCTGGGCCGCTGGGGCGGAAAGGCATAAAGATATATAAAGATCATGAAGATGTTGAAAAAATGAAGGGGATCATGGAAATAAATGAAAATAATAGGTCAGAATTGATCAGAATGGCAGAATATTCTTAAAGATTCAGATGGGCAACAAGAATCTGGTTGGTGGTTGAGCAGTGTTGAGACACCCAGCTGAAAACGCGGGGGAAATCATCCCAAACAGGGATAGATTCTGGAACCACCAGCAACATGATGGTCCTGGATTCTTGCACATTAAAGTTGGAAATTTGACTGTCCTACTGTCATATCTCATCGTATGAGCCACTGCCTGCATTACCTGCACATCCCGCAAGAGCTAATCGACATGATCCATCATGAATCATAGTCATTGTCATAGTCCCCTTTCCTCATGGATATCTGGCCTCCAGAAAGGTCATCTGTCGAAAAGCTGGCTGCCAAACGCCATCAAGGGCCTAGAAGCACATGGCGCCACGGTCAAAACACGGTCCTCATGCGTCCTCCTATGGTCATCAAATTGAGGTCTCGCTCCTCAAGGTCCCTATCAATCCACTCTCTTTTCGGGGTGGTACCGCTCAAGGCCCTATCGCTCCTCGCAGTCAATCACACAGTTGTAAACTGACAGCGGGCTGATCCTACACGTATATAGGTCCCTTCATACCATCCTTTGACCGCTGCTTGCAGACTCGCCCAAGTTGTGATTCGTCACTTGGATGGCAGGATGCTGTAGATGGTGGATGAACATAGAACTGCCCAAAACCAAACAAAAGTCTTTTGGCCATGTGCAGACATGGCACGCATTGCAGCTGTCCGCCCAGTGCTTTCACTTGAAGCTGACGACCATCACGAATCTGGAAGGACACTCGATTCCTGGACAACTTGCAAGGCATGAACGCCTTAAGTTGACTCCAGCACTGCACGGGATGATGTGCAAACCCAGCGTCATATCTAAGTATCATGGTCAAGGCCAGCGCAAACTCCAATGGATTGCGCCTTGGCTCAAGGTCACAGAGAAGCACGATCAATGCACCTCGCAGGGTTCACTGGTAGGTTTTGGGCACCCCTCTGAGGCTGGGGCCACACCAAATGCTCGGTGCGTACGGCAAACCATCCACAGCAACCAGCCCCCGAGGGCGATAGTGGAACTTCCACTGATCATATTGTTTTCTGTGCAGTTGGTATGGGGGTGCTGAGCACCAAAACCAGTGTTCAGTGTTGACTATGATTTGACTATGATTTGATGGTCTATGATAGTCTATGACTTGTAGATATCCCCATGTTGACTGCCTTAGGGTTACTGGACCTCTGGGAATATACCCGCCCGTGTATATACCCGCCCGTGTGGCTCCTGTGTTTGTCACCACTCACATCAGGCAAACAAATAAGCTCTGGGTGAAGACTGCAAAAAAAAAAAAAAACGGTTTTTGCCGCAGGAACCCAGCGATTCAAAAGTGTTTTCTGCTCTGTTGACCCCGTAATGCTGACCCAGAAATACTAGAACCTCTGGCCTTCCAAAAAAAAACATGGATGTCCAAGGATGTACTGGTACTTTCTATTTTGTTCACTTCATCCAATTGCCAATTGCTGTGATTTCTCCACCCGTTTTTGTGGGGCTTCCCATGGACCAATCCGATCAATCCACCTGGGTTGCCATTGATGGTGCCCAACATCCTGCTCCACGCCTTGAATCGACCCCACATGGCTGACCCAGCCATGGCTTTTCAGCTGTAGGATGCTTCAGCTGTTTTTTTTTATTGTTTTTGATTGTTTTTGGGGTATTTTACAGATTTTTACAGTGCATGTTTCGGCACGCCAGGTACTAGGAATATATGCCATGTCAGTGATCCGAAAATCTCTTGGCCTCACCTGTGCGAGCCTAAAGCTCAGCTACAACCTGTCAGCCGAACAAGCGTCACCATCAGGAGCTTCAAAAGTGTCAAAGTTGCTGGCTGGCACCTTTCCATATTTTTCAAGTCTAAGATTTTTTCCGTCAACTGCGCGGTACGGGTTGAACGATTCTGACTGATCGGAACGTCCTGCAATCTAGGGGCAAGACAAATGTGCCTCTGCTCTACACATTCCACAGGGCTCAGTCTGGCAGCCATCCTTTTTTCTGATCATTTCTTGCTTGCTTCGAGCCGGCCTAGTCTTCGGGCCTGGCTCAGAGCCAAAGATCTTTGTCTTTGTTTAGGTCATTTTTGGGCATCTTTAGGTCCATCTTTAGGTCATCTTTAGGAAATCTTTAGGTCATCTTTCGCGCTAGCTTCCAATGTTCGTTCCTTCAGTTCATCTTGGGCCGAGCTTTGCGAGTGGCTTCACGGGCTTTCTTCAGTTTAAAGTCCTGCGACGCGAGATGTGCATGGGTCGAGAGGTGTATCCCCATGATGGGAATCCTTGCGAGGAGTGTTTAAATGGTGTTTAATCAACTATTGTGGCTGATCAATGATAATGATGATCTATTAATGAATGAATGATAATTGTAATGATCATTGATGATAATTGTAATGATAATAATTAATGACCATCCCCCGATGCGGCTATAGAGTATACGGTCCAACTAACTTGACCGTGGCATGTATGGAGGGAAACTTTTGTGCATGCTTGGAATGACGCAACAGCAGCCGATGATGATCGATTATGATTGGAAGGTCCAAAATGATACCAGCTGTGGCCTGCTCGTCCAGTACAGGTTTGGCGCACTTGTAGTAAGCTAAACAGGCAAGAGATAGACCTGCACAAATGTGGCTGCCGCTGTTCCCAAACTTGAAGATGCTTTGGCAATGTTTGGCAAGGTGATTCCACCGACACAGCGAGAGTCATCGTCATCGTCATCACCATCTCCATCACATCATCACCTTGGTTCCTTCATCTCCACATCTTTGTCTGTTGCATTTTCATCTCCCAAGATTGCCGCGGCACCCAGCAGGGCGGCGAGCGCCAGCGCAGTGGTATTGAGCTCAGTCACAGAGAGCCTCGCGCTGTCGACCATCAGCCGCTCTGCTTGGTGCGCGGTAACAATATGTATCAATCATAAGAAGTGGAGGTTTTCCTAAAATGGTGGTACCCCCAAATCATCATCCATTTTAGATTGGGATTCATGGGATTCTCCATTAGAAACCCATTTCGGATTTCGGGGATCCCCCCATGGAAACCTCTGAGTCCCTAGCGGCTTGCTGGAGAAGAGCCCCGGCATCGCTCCGAACTCACGGTCACGGCTATGCGGCTGTCGGTGTCTCGGTGTATTGCACTGGGCCCCCCACCTTTCAATCGAGAAAAAAAAGTCGGAAATAGGATGTTTGCCTTAAATGATGCCTAACTCCACATGATATCCACCCATTCCAATGATGCCGATGCCAAATGGTATGGCAGCATTGTGAAGTCTCACTTTTCCGTTCAGCGTTGGGACACACTTTTTCTGTGGAATGAGCCATGTCCAGGTCAGGATGCAGCGTTGGATCTCTTCGCAGACCTTGATGTGAAATGAAGTATTTCCATAGTCAATTTGAGTATGTGTTCATAGTATATTTGACTATATAGATACTATAGATTTGAGGGAAATAATTTAAATTTCTGAATAACTCTATATAATCAAAAGAACCAGGCATGGTTTTTTTTAACCATCTCGTGATGTTTTTTTCTGTGAAAGTCTGCCAATCTACCCTCCAGTCATCCAACTTGGCAACCAAAACCACCTTGAAAAGAGGGACTGTCCGGTGAAAGCCAATCCATAAAAATCAACTAATGTGGGGAAAAAAATTGAAAACCACCGATTTGGGAATGGTTTATACCATCTTTTATGGTGATTTGGGGGATGGTGTAGTATTGTTTTACCCACATTAGGGTTTTTTTTGCATTGCCAGGGTCGACTTCCGAAGCGTTTTGCCCACTTTCGCCACTTTTCAAAGTCGCTCCAATTTGCCAAGCTCAACTGACTATCGCGCAGCCAGCTGAACAGCCGATGTCAGGATAGCCCATTGGGGTGGGTATAATATGGTAATAAGTTTCTTGGTAGCCTTACAAAAGGATATTACAAATGAATCACCCACATAGATAGAGATAATGATCTGTATGTAATGTAATGTAATGTAATGCAATGCAATGCAATGCAATGTAATGTAATGTATCTATGTATGTATATGTATATATCTGTGTGTGTGTGTGTCAGACTATCTTTCATGTAGGTGTTTCATGTGTTTTTTGGTTTATTCTGATTTTGTCACATTTTGTTGCAATAAAAAACACATTTGGGCAGCATCTTCAGGTCACTTTTCAGGCCATCCTTATGCCTGAGTTCCGCCGGGATCCATTGGAATGGGGCCGGGATACCATGGCTGAGCTGGTCACATCTGCTTCATTCTCGGAGTATGAGTAGTCCGAATAGTCGGAACCTTCCCAGTGCGGCACTTATGATGATTCTGTCCAAAAATATTGATTCAAGGAGGTCTTGATGGTTTTTGATGGTTTTTGTAGGTCGCGCAATCCATGTTGCGTGAAGTTTGTGGATTCCTTCAGTTCTGCTGGAAAGCTGCCAGAAACGTCCCTCCTGCCTTTCTGCTTTGCCTGGAAACGGAGAGACATGAAGCTCAAAGAGGGACATGTGACGCTTGGCCATGTGTCACGAATTGCTTGAAGGAAAGCGTCCAATTCTACAGAAAACTTGTATAATCCGTTCCCCTGATGTTAGATAAATATGACTACCTCCCATAAGAGGCCGCAAAATGAATGGATCAATGCGAAACCACGTTTCTAAGGGCATACTCATTACATTTAAATGCTAGGGGAGGGTATGATTTGGAATGTAAGGATGATACCGTAGGAATGGCATGTTTGCCTACAAATGCCTAACCTCAACCCTGCGAGCATTGATGTCCAAGTTTCTCGATCCTCCAGCAATGAGAAAAAAAAACACAAGTGTTGTCTTGGAGGATATTTACCCAGTAAACTATATTATATATAAAGCAACATTGAAAAACACCATGTTTCGATTACTTTTCCTACCGTGTTTGATTACCGGAGAGTAACCATTTTGTGGGAGAAGTATGATGGCCAAACCATTCCAATCTTCAGGCCAACACATTGTGGCCTTGTCCTTGTCCTCGTTTTCCTCCTTATCATCGTCGTCATCCTTGACCTAAGATCAGATCAACTGACGACGATGGTGCATCTCACCGTGTCTTGGTCTTGCATGGCCACTGCATGGCGTTCCGAAAATACCATGAGATGAGATACCACCATTTTTATTGTTGGGTTCTTGAAGTGGAAAAATGCGGCAACATCCTCAAGAATCAGCCCCTTCCCACAATCTTTGCTGCAGCCCAATTTCACCCCCAGACCCTTGGCCTCGCCATTGCCATTCTCGATCTCTGCACATCGTTGCTTTGCACTTTGAAGTTTGGCCTTGTTCAATCATTTTGGCTGTCTTTGTACCCTCATCAACAAACATCAACCAGTGAGGAGGTCAGGAGGTGACAAGGACGTCCCATCCCCAGGCACTTCAGCTATCGAAAGGACCCTAGCCTCTGCAGCTGCCAGCCTGGAAGTTGGGGTTGGAGATGAAGACTAGATAACTGACAACAGTTAACATTGGGACGTTGGACATTGAACTGCCTTCCTGCATTGATTACCAGCTTCAATCTGCTTCGTAGGCATTGTCATGAACATCTTTCCCGCGAAACACTGTGCTGGCCACGAGGCCAAAGAAACTGTGCCCACTTGCTTCTTTCGGCAAGTCGGTGAATTAAGGAGGGTCTATACGTCTATACAATGGCCAGGGCCGTCTCACCCATGTTTCTTGACATATGGGCAGTCCCACTTCTGAGACCTGCAGCCCGTGGCCAAATCAGTTCAGATTCTCAGCGAATCGCAGCAGTTGTTTTCCGTCCCGCGCGGGACAGCCTTCACGAAATCCCGTGAAAAGCTGACTGCGCCAGACTCAGTGGTATGCAGAGACCATGACCATCGGCGACCATCGGCGACCATCAGGTCATGCCGAATATGCAGTGACCGGGCCACTACTGTCCTGACTGCTTTCGTCCTTGTCAGCATGCTTCGATGCCACCTGCCACATCAGGACCGGTGCTCGATGGAGTCGTCCAACTAGAGGACATGGGATGACTCTCACCATCTATGACCCCCCCAAATAGTAAGACTGGCTGCAGTTGTGGCACTAGAGTTGTCGAGATGCAATTGTCTTTGTTGATGACGGACCTCAGAGCTCGGACGAAGGCAATGTGAAATCGGCAAAATAACCCGAGATCGACTGTCCAGTGACTTTATATTTGCCAAGTCAAATTACCAAAGGCTACCAGCCTAATTGATGGAGATGCGTCTATATATATATATATTTATTTATTTATTTATTTGTTGATTGATTTATTTATTTATGCATTCATTCATTCATTTATTTATTTATATATTTATTTATTTATAGATTTATATATTTATATATTTATTTACTTTTCCTACCAATAAACTTGTCCAACCCCCATGACCTACGGATTTGCTTGCACTGGATGGCTCGAGGGTGCCTAGGGAGCAGGCAGAATCACATAGAGAAGCACCTGGGCTCAGGCTCAATGGATGCCACACAAACATAGGGCGGGACAGTTAGGACAGTTAGGAGACGCTAAGGATCCACCAAAACCCTTTTGATCCTTCCGGTTTCCAACAGCCAGAGGATAGCCATAAAAAATCACCTTCAGCACCAGTTGCATCCAAAGCCACTGACAGCGTACCGAGTCCACTAAGACATGCAGCTACCTGGCCGGCAAGGAGATTGATATAGATTTATGGCAAACATCCCCAATCTAATCAGAAATTTGTGCTATATATAAACATGTAGAAACTATCTGATAGTGGCCTTGCCACATTGGGATTAAGTGGGTCAAATCTCGTGCGTTGGTCGGATTGCCAACTGGTTGCTGTGATCGCTGGCAGCTCTTTGTTGCAGCCAAGTTACCACAACGGCCGCGATACCGTACCCAAAACGTACCAGCAATATGACACCAACCCAGCAATTCCTCGGTGGCAGCAAACATCTTTGTTGCTAATTGCCGCTATTCTGTGCGTGTGGCTCATATTCCTCATTGAACCTTGAAGGATTGCAAGATGTGAAACGATTTGCCCATGTTTTAACTCTCATAACCAGGTTCACTACACACACACACAGGTCAGGTGGTCAGGCTGTTGTTCGACTGGTGCCTCCAAGTTGTGTCCAAGCAGCACAACCCCCAGGACCGTAGCAACATATCCCACACCTGCGACGAAGCTGGCGACCAAGCTGTCACCAGGGGCTGCGGGAGATCGTCTAATGGACACCCTTCAAAATATTCCAAAGCCCATTAAATCGCCATTTTGGTCTATCCTTGCGTTGGGAAACCACCTGGAATGTTCACTATGAACAGCCGACCGACTGTTTCGCTCTCAAACCCATCCCCGTCACAGCATGGAGCCGGTCCTCTGTGCAGAATTTCCCAAACGACTCGACCTGTCGTCTTCTTTTCGCCCGGATGCCTTGGCGCCAGTGGTCGAAAGGCGTCACAGTACATCTAGCCTTGTCAGAAGCTGGAACATGTGCTTCACTTTATTTCCTATATAAAGATATAATACTAGAAAACATAATATTAATAAGCCCAAGGATTGAATTCATCCTTGCTGGTATAATGGACGAGCAAACTATCGTTGAATGTCTATATATATATATGCCTATCTTCCTTGCTAAACATCCACAGGTTTGAGGTGTAGTAAAACATTGTAGGAACACCCGATTCAGGAACCCAATGTGCATACATCTATCTCACTCACTCACTCACTCCCTCCCTCCCTCCCTCGCTCCCTCGCTCTCTCCCTCTCTCTCTTGCTCTCTTGCTCTCTCGCTCTCTCTCTCCCTCTCCCCCTCTCCCCCTCTCCCCCTCTCCCCCTCCGCCGCCCTCTCCAAGAGTTCAGCCCAAAGACTGAAGGCGAGTCAACTTATTCATTTATCAACTTATCAACTTTGACCTTCAAAAAAGTAGGTTATAATAGGTTATACTAATTAATGATTCACAAATTCAGATGTTCACCTTGTATACCTACAATATGTTTAAATCAGCCGGCTCCAAGACTGCAAACTGTCGTAACGTCAGGCGTCGGATGCGCGCAGCTCTTGCGCAGCAGCGCATTGAAGGGCTGGGAAGTGCCCAGGATCACCACCACTGGCGCCGAGTTGGAAGTCGTTTCGGGTTGAAAAACTGGTGATTCACTGGTGATGATATTGTTTAATTTGATAGATAAATAAATAAATGAATGAATTAATGAATGAATAAATAAATATAACATTTATATAGTTACACTGGTTCCTGATGCCTTTGCATAATTCCAAGCATTTATATAGTATTATACAATGTATAGCTCCAAACCTCTGACAGAGATCATTAGAGGGTGAAGCACCCAATAAGTGATATGATTTGCAATGATATTAGAACTTCACATGAATTAACTCAAAAAATTGTGTTTTCAGTCAGAAATTGAGGATATGTAATACATGATTGATAGTTGTAGCCGAGAAGAACGTTATCTGAACCAACAAGTATCATAGATTTACTCGGTTTGAAGTAAACCTTGACAGAGAACCTCCCCCTGTTCAACAGAAAAAGCCATCTCTTCACTCGTCCAAAGAATTCCAAAGATAAAGAGACCCGATCTCTCCCAGGCAATCTCAAGATATATCAAGTAGAAGTGTCTTGCACCCAGACGGTGCCTGACCCTCCTTACACCGTACTCGGGGGTGTCGCTCTTGACTGTGTAATGCCAAAAGTGCGGGGTAAAGTGGTCACTTCAGTGGTAAGTGTTACTTTAGGTTATACTTTAATGTTCACTTCATGATACGTCATGGTTAGAAAAAAACAGCTCGGGTTAAACACATCACCCATAGTTTTCCCTAACACCCCGGTGAATTGGTCAGGCAATCCACCGGTCTTTCGTCGCCTAAGCCAATGATCTGGTGAAGACCCGAGAAGTGCGCAACATTCCTGGGACACTGAAAATCTATGAAAATCTGCGAAAATCTTTGAGGATGGCAAGCTGTCCATCCCTCTGGCTGTCAAGCCTGAGCCAAGCTCAGCCTAGCTGCTCCTGCACATGCCAAACAGCCATAGCAAAGCCAACCAGCTGCACCAGCCATCCTCGGAAGTTGAACCAACTGAGTCCCAAGACCCAAAACCATCCAAAACCCGTGAAATTCCATGCAGTTCCCTTCTGCTTGGAAAGGGGTCAATTCGGATATATGAACCTGGACCAACAACCATAGCTGTTGCGGCTGCTACTCATCTGGCTGCACAGCAAACCCCATTGAAAAATCTACGATTTTTGACATACTTTGACCAGCTACCGATATTTGAATCCCTTCCCTCACAAAAGCCTCCTCTGATTGCTGAGTTTAGCCTGAGAATCCCAGTCAAATAGATCTAGGCTCGATAATGGGTGATTCGTTGCGGTTTAAGTACTATCAAACAGCTCAAACGACCAATTCTGCGTAGACACTCAAACTCAAATCAAATGTTAAGTACACAGTTTACTCTACATCGTACACCCCACCATGCAACCTAAAGCTCCAAAACCACACCAAGAATCCAAGCATTTGAAGTTTCTTGTGCCATTGAAACCTCACCGCACACCACGGCGGTAGCAAAGTATGGCATGGGTGATGAAGATGTATATGTTGGGCCATGACATTTCTGATGCATTCGACTATTTGGGCCGTGTTACACTAATTGTCACGTTGTTTACTTTTTTTTGTTTACATTAAACGCTAACGTCCACATATATAGTTCACATTAAACTATCATCAACTATCATCAGCTATCTGACTAGCTCAACTTTCAACCATGAGAACTACCCATTTGTTTCGCCATCGCTGAGGCACGGACCAGGCACCGGGCCTGCCATTGGACACGCTGCGCGTGCGATTCGCAATCGCCACGCCCCAAGGCAGCAGGGTGCCCCAGCTGATGGCCTTGGGGCCGTCTTTCGCGGGGGACATGTTAGATGGGATTATATGGGGGAACTTTTTTTTGCGATGTTTATCATTTCAAAGGGGCTACGGGCTATCACTATAATTCGAAAGAACCACGTGAGTAGCAGTGTTCTAGGAGGTTTTCGACAAGAACTGCGCAACGAATCGGGTCAACAAAGGGGGCCCGCTATTCGAGAAAAAATTGCCAGCACATGACTGGTGGATGTCGAGCTTTCGCGCGGCTTTCGCAAGGACGGTGCTTAATAATTCAATGCTACAAAGATCTACAGAGCATATGTACCCTGAAGACTTCCCTGAAGAGTCACAACACTCCTTTGCAAGTCTAGCTCGTATATAGTTTCGCAACACTTTCGCGACGCATGTCTTCTGACACTCTTTCGCGAAGCTCTTTCGCGAGCTTTCGCGGCCAGCTGTTTTCCTTCCGCAGAGATCACATAGGTTAACTTCCTGATGAATTGGTCTAAGGTATTTTTAACTGCTGCTCACTTGGGGTCAATGATTGGTACCCTCTGGTTATTTAAGTTAGCTATGGTTCAGATGACACATTTAGATCGGTGATTGGCCGATTTACCTGGTAGCTATGCTTTAGATGGCCCACTAAGAGACGATCTACCTATTACAAGCCGTGGTTTTCCATGTTTTCCCTAGCTATGTCAGCTATGTTAGAGAACCAGAGCCAAAATCATCGATTCTATGTCCTTGGATGTCCTTGGAGGTGCGGCACCACTGAGGACCCACACCATGAAGATGAGGTGAAGATACAGAACTGCACTCACTTCTTTGCTCACCCCTGCAGTGTGAGACATGCCAACACATAGGGTTTTCCATAAATAGGGGTACCCCCCAAAATGGTTAGTTTATAATGGAAAATCCTATCAAAATGGAGGATTTAGGGGTACCCACATTTCAGGAAACCTCCATATACCAACCAGCTCTCCAATGCACCCAAAACCACATGAGCCGGGCCTGTCGCTTCCAGTGTGGCAAAATCCACCATGGACCCTCCTCGATTCGACTGGTGGTACGACAACGCTGCGGAGCTTCCGAAGGCCCAAATGACCTCAAGACATCGGTGGGACAAGGGATGCCCTGGGGAACTCGGTGGGGTAATGGAGGACCTCCATCACTGGACGGAATAACCTGAGGTCTCAACATGTCTCAACTATTTTCGGACAACAGGGCACCCCCAAAGCTCAATTTGAGATGTTCAAACAAGTCATGCAAGAGATATGGAGCTGCTCTTGAGCTGGCCTGCTGGGAATGCATAGTTTTTTGTGTCATGTCACATGTGCCAAAAATAAGTTCAGAAACAAGAGCATATATAGATTGAGAAACATCAAGAAACAAAAATTGTTGAAGACATACAGTAGATGGACAGATATGTGCAACTCGAGGCTAATAATTATGATATCCCATTATATCCCCATTTGATCCTGTCGCATTCCCATTACATGTCCATTAAATATCCAGTACATATCCACTAAGTCTCCCATTTGGAGATATATCTAAATGTATCAAAATTATACCATATCATTAGATATAATGGATATTTATACCTACAATGGATATTATATAGATCTAATGAACATTTAGTAATATATTGGATATAATGGATATAGAAGTCATTAAATATCCATTAAATCCATTATGTATGCATATATTATATATGTATATGTATCCATAGCATGATATAATGATCTCATATCCATCTCATTTATCTCCATGATATATTATATCATTATATCATTAATCATATCCATTTTATTGATGATATGAATAATATATGAATAATATATCATTAAAATCTCCACATCATCTCCATGTCCGGGTTTCGCCAGGTGACCATCTGATCCGTTCCGGCCGTCACTGGGATCTCCGTGGCCGTCTGCGCGGCCACGGCCCGTTGGAAGCGCATCACTGTCTGTCCGGAGAGCACCGAACACGAGGCACCGGGAACCGACACCTGCGGCAAAAATCCATGGATTGGATGGAAAATGATGGAAAATCTTGGCCAAAATCATAAAAATCCATGGGTTCATTGGAAAATCTCGGCAAAAAATCATGGTCGTTGCAGCCAATCATCCTGAAGTTTTGGAGGATCACCAGTGAAATGCTCAAGAATATATCCTATTCCAGCTCCAAACAAGTGAAGGGTTAAAATGTAGCCAAATATATGGAGGTATAAATGATCCAGTTACCCCCCTTGCCGCTAGGCCACTCCGCCAGATGGTTCAGAGTACGAAGTCATCCTGGGTGCCACGTATCCAGGAACATCCCCATGTTCACCCGGAAAATCAGCCGGAATTGGTGAATTGGTGATCATCAGCCATTACAATGGGATACAATATGATTAAATAATATGCAATCGTATGCATATATATTATATATATATATTATATCATAATACAGTTCAAATTGATAAATTTCACATTGCCAAATGAGCCAGCAGGTGTGGACTGGTCAGATTACTGGATGCGGAAACAAAATTCGTCGGATGGTTATGTTATAGAACTTGGATCCTGACAGGGCCACTGACAACTTTGCATATGGCTAGCAGACAACGTCACCCTCCTGGCATTCCTGATGATGTTTGTCATCAGTTGAGTCATGAATGGTTACCCCTTGTCATTGCTCATTAAACAGAAATATCTGGATAGTTTTTGTCAGCGTTGTGCACACCGCAGTCTTCTCATCAAATTGAGGGATTATTTAGAGATATTCAGAGTCTGACCTCACCAGGGCTTGGTAAATTTGTTGATTACCCAGCTATTGGGGATAGAATCTCTAGCCATCTATTGTACACGCACCCCTACATATCATCCCATATCCTATTCATTGGATTGCTTTAAGGAGAAATTTGGCCGGAAAGCCTCATTTTTCATTGGAAAAGCCATAGTTTCCTGCAGGTTTCCCTGAAATCATCCCTGAAATCATCCCCCGAACATCCTATAATATATAAACTCAGATGAGCCCGTATCATCCCATAAATCATCCCATAATTTCCTATAAATCATCCCATATTAAAACAAACATAACATAACATCCCCTAAAAATCTTCAAGATTCCAATAGCGCTTCACCTCTCCATCACTGCAGATGAAGGCATCGCATCCACCACCGGTGCCACCCGTCATCGAGACCGTCGCGCCCTCCGAGAAGCCGATGCCCAGCCAACCGGCCGTGCTACCCGTGACCTGCCGGTGAAGCGAACGGTTCATGGTTAGAAATATTGAATTCATATGGAAATATACTATGAATATTAAGTTCATATTAAGTTCATATTAAGTTCATATTAAGTTCATAGTATAAGTAAATAGCTAGGGAGGATATCTAATATAGTTAAATCTCTATTAATTTCCCTCTGGTAAATTAACCGTTTGGCCCTGAAAATAAACCTTTTTTGGTGGTTTTCCATCTTCCAACCCTTATCTGTCAGGGCCTATGTTACTATGTTAATGTACTGGAGGGTAATATGGAAATATTAGTATAGTTAATATTAAGTTCATAGCTATGTATATCGAATGTAGTTAGTAATGGACATGGCCATAGATAGTCATATCAGTATTTGATGCGTGTCTTATTATCATATTATCTAAAACACACACACACCACACACACACACACACACATATATATATATACATACCTATAATATATATGTATGTATGTATGTATGTATGTATGTATCTATGTATCTATGTATCTATGTATCTATGTATCTATGTATCTATGTATCTATGTATCTATGTATCTATGTATCTATGTATCTATGTATCTAT
>Ga0126342_10011510_pt1 | contig 15804 bp, 12 predicted proteins | sample Cyp1metagenome_FD_92528 | JGI IMG/M metagenome (GOLD analysis project Ga0126342, IMG submission 92528) | Coral microbial communities from Lord Howe Island, Old Settlement Bay, Australia - Cyphastrea 1 metagenome | ecosystem: Host-associated > Invertebrates > Cnidaria > Coral ... | reverse complement strand
TTCGATATCCGCCCCAACTCCACCCACGTCCGTCCGCAGCGGATATGCCTCGTTCCCTTGCTCTCTTCTCCTGTTCCAACCCACGCCTACCTTTCGATCTTTCACCCTTCCCTCTCAAGTTTGGGTGAGAAGGAATCGCACATGGTTTATATATTTATATCATATCCACTGAATGCATGGTGCCCGGTTAATCACTAGGATGAACACCCAAGCAGGAGAACATATGGCAGAAGATATCGGAATTCTGGGTACATTCTGGGTACAACTGTAAGCTTTGGTTGATTTCCTCAGCTTTGGCGGGTAGGATCCATGTTGGCACCAGCATCATGTCATTACCTGTAACCACCTTGGTGGCTGAGGGAAGAACCTACCGCAATTCCTCACTTTTCATCTCAGCCCGGGGAAGATGATTCCAGTTCAATAAATTTGGGATGACTTGAGCTTACCCACCAGTTGATATCTTGCTGATTGGCATATATCCTTATTTCTGAAATGCTTGATGAAAATGATTGTTGATAACCCAAATTGTCCACTGAAAGGAACCAACATGATTCCAGTCACTATCACTGTTTTTAATCAATAAGTCATTTTAGTTAACAATGTTCATTCATCACCCAAAAATCACTATTAGTTCATTATTAGTAGTCCAATCACTATTACTTAACGTTACTAATGGTTAATAATGGTTAATACTTGGTGACAATGGGGTTTCCATAAATGGGAAATCCCCAATAGCTGGATGGTTTATTTCATGCACAATCACTATTATTATGAATACTATTCTTTACTATAAATCCAACTAGTCCAACTAATAATAATAATAATAATTATTATTATTCAAGTAATATCAGTATCAACTATTTTATGGATCAACTATTACTATTTTTTTGGGACCATTTGTGGTGTGTTTAATATTAGGGTGATGGGCTTAATCCATCAACCTGCATCAAGGTTCACGGACTATGAGGCCGCACCTTGCCGCATGACACATTGTACCTTGCCCCAAAAACACGGGGGGGGGTTGTTTCGCCGGACACCAGCATGAGTAATGGATGAACTATGGCATTATGGGGAAATTTATAATCACATATATATATAATCATATATATGAACTATGGCATTATGGCACAATCATTATGGGGAAATTTATATGATGGTCGATCTAAAGGTCCATGTTATTCGATTGTCCATTACAAAGGCCGCCAGGATTCCAACATGAGACCCCCGCCGAAAGATTCGCGAAAGTAGATTTTTGATTTGCGAAGAATGGCCGTTTGCAGATAAAGGAATTTAGATCAGCCGCCATATGTGACTATATATATATGTATATATATATGTATATATATATATATCAATATGTCAATTTATCATTGACCCTCAAACCTTGCGCTTTGGCCAATTAACGGTTGGGATTTTTGATGCCCTTTGGACCATTGTGGAAGATCCAAAGCCATGCCCAGAGATTTGACCCAAATGTTGGATGACCACCTCACCCTCAACTGATATGTGATATCTTACCATATAGGACCATATAGTTACATATATTAACACACATTCTTTGTATTTCTTTGTCATATTTTGCACCACGCCTTTTTACGTGTGAACTATGTATATGTCAACACATACTTACAAGTGTTTGATGGAAACTATATCTTGCAGTGACCACCAGGATCAGCATATCTTTAGTATTGCCCCCTGTTGACCTTTAATATTCACTGTTTGTGGGCAGATCACCCAAGCCTAAATTCTAATTTTTGCCGGTGCAATCATCTTAAGTCCAACATGTTCTGGGTGAAATACATATTTCTGGCTGTATGAGAAATTATTGTACCGCTATAAGTCACGATTTTATCTCAGTTTTTTTTCTGTACTTTTTTTTTGTTTTTTGATGATTGCATAATGTGTTACATCTCCATTCTATTCACTTTTGAAGTTTTGGCAAGAAACACCGGGATAAAATGATGGGAATATAAATTGTGATTCTTAAACATGAATCTTAGATTCTGGAAATTGAGCAACTCAAAATTAAGTTATCATTGCTATCCATTGTTTCACACGTCTAACATGGTTCAAGTTGTTTGAATCTATCCCCATTTCTGTAAATCTGTTGGATTTTCTATCTATGAATGTCTCCCAAATTGGATTATAAGATACGTCCCCATGAAAAAACAATGTTGGTAATCTTTCCATCCATCTCATATATATCATCCGCATTTATCATCCCCATTTATCATCCCCATATCTTTGGAAAATCAGCTATAGAATTGGGTAAATCCACTATCAGTGGGCCATGGCTTCAATAGCAACCTGTTAGTTTACCAAAGGCTATAGTGAAATATCATATCCACAAACATCCACATGGCTTGTAAAATGGATCATAATATGTGGATCACAATAATGATAAGATAGCACATGGCTTATCAGATCCATGGGCTATAGTTATTTAATCTGATTTCTTGTAAAAATCTGGGATCTTTCCCCATGGCGCCAACCTTTCCCGCCCAGGCGCCTTGTTGCCGGAGCTGGCCCCGCGCGCCCCGCGCGCCCCGGGCACGGTCCTCTGGGCCGACGGAGGCCGCTGCGCAGTGGCCACGAAGGACGGCCGTGCGGTGCTGTTGACGTTGGATGCGGAAGCGACGGCGGAGGTCGTGGTGGGTGGAAAGTTGCTGGACGAGCGACCCAAATTTCACCAGGAAATGGGGGATGATTTCGGGAGAGATTGGGGCGAAATGGCGGGACCCAACAAAGATTTAGGGAAGTACGGAAATGGGAGATTATTTCAGAGGGTGACTCCAAGCATTCCATGGGAAGATGGGGATTTGAATGGGATTCACAGCAATCTTTATGGGGATTCAACGAAGCTCGACAGTCGATGTACGGCGGCGCTTGAAGTGACAAAAGTGGGGCTATCAAACCGACCATGGAGACCGGGGATGGAGGGGATTTTGTGGAATGTGATGATGACACAGGGTGACATTATAGTGATACTCAATGGACTGGAAATGACAGAATGTGGGTTTTGTCAAACATGGTGTATTTCAACAGCAAAACTGGGTAAACCAACATTTTTTAAATACAGGTATAATGGAAATGAACCTGGTATAATATTTATGTGTATATATATATATGTATATATGTATATATGTATATATGTATATATGTATATATGTATATATGTATATATGTATATATGTATATATGTATATTACATAAGCAACACTATGGGTTTGTCCAAACACGTTCTATGCTGCAAAATCGCCATGTTTTTTTTCTGGAGGGAAGCGACCGTGACTCCCAAGTCTTGGTTTGTTCCGCGTTTTTGTGAAGACTAAGTCTGACTAAGTTACCAACAGAAGGTGCTTCTCTTGTTTGTTCCTATTTTCAGTTCGTCATGTCAAGGTTAATCTCCGCACTTGCGACAGTGGTTGGTGGCCATTTGGCCATTTGGGGTCCGAAAATATCAAGTTTTTTTTGGCCTAAAAGATGCTATTAGTTTAGTATTGAGTACCAAGGAGGCATGTACAATACTCTCTCAAACTACTTGAAAGGTCCAGACGCTTTCGACAAATTGACCCACCCAGACAGCACATGAGAGACAGTCTACCCCAAAGGTAGACGGCCCTGTAGGTTTGAATCTGTGACGTTGGTGAGTACCTGGTTGCAGAAGCCCTTCACTGATCGAGTGAAGGGACGAAAAAGGTTTGAATGAAATGATGAGTTGTTCACAGTCTAGTAGGGATGCAACTTCTGCTGTGAGAATAAGGAATTGATGTTCGTTTGAAATCGCGGCATGGTGATGCATCCCAAGTTCAAGCTTCAAGATGTTTGAGTTGAGGTGACCTTTAAAACTTTACTTGTGTGTTTCATGTAATGTATACACACCAGTTGCTTTTGCATGCTTTTGTTGGATTAATAGGAATCCCACTGATATGTACAGACAGCAGACTGCCCCTTCTTTTGTAGTTGACCTGCACGTAAAAACGCGGTGGACCGCAGAGCAGGGGCAAGGTCTGATGCGATGTATAGCTTTCGATCGATTTGACTCCACGAACTACCAGTGGAGCCGAGCGGGGTAATTTCTGCTTCAATGTATAGCGTTTGGTCGATTTGACCCCGCGGTTGCCAGGGGGATGATTTTGGAATATTTTGGAATAAATCAACCAGAAGTCATCAATAAATCAACATAATTCAACCAATAAATCAGCCAGAAGGACTACAGAATCCGACTGGTAACCTGTTTATTCAGGGGAGGATTTTTGGGGCACCATAAGTGGTGCCAACCCGGAGGATCATGCCAGTTGAAATGGTAGCTAGTTACGACCATAACTTCATAACCATGGATAAGCGCATTTTAAGCGACCGAATTTGTCCATCTTTAGTGGTAATAAAATGTAATAAAGATATTAAAAATCATATGAAATATGAAATCCAGAGTTCACATAGATTTCTCCAATCTTTCAGGTGTCTATTGATCTTTATTCAACAGCCTGAAACCTGGGATGATCCTCCTAGCCTAGAGGCTTAGAAGTCTCGCTTCCACTCTGGAAGATTTCCGATGGAGCGGTGATTTCGTTGTGCCCATGGATTCTGCCATGGTGAAAAGGCGCGTGTTGGCACAGCTTTTTTCAAGGCGAGTGGGGCAGATGATATCTGGGTAAATTATAGTGACCTCACTGTGACCGAGCCCTGGAATCATGGTTAGTAAGGGGAATTATCCCCAAATGGCCTTGTTTCAGATTAGTGAATTATTATGATTTACCAAGAAGATATCATAATAATCATAATAATAGGGATTTATGGACAGTTCGATCCCGATTTTGAATCAGTTACTAAGTAAGATCAAAATTTCTCGGAATGTTTCGATCCCTATTTTGTTTGCGCATTTAGACGTGAGGGTTCGATCATCAATCAAGATGTCACCGTCCATTTTTGACGGTTCAATCTCCATTATTGATAGTTAATTAGATCAATATTAGATCAATATTAGATCAATCTTAGATCAATATTGGATCAATGTTAGATCAATCTTAGATCAATATTAGATCAATATTAGATCAATATTAGATCAATCTTAGATGAATCTTAGATCAATATTAGATCAATATTAGATCAATATTAGATCAATATTAGATCAATATTAGATGAATCTTAGATCAATCTTAGATCAATATTAGATCAATATTAGATCAATATTAGATCAATATTAGATCAATATTAGATCAATATTAGATGAATCTTAGATCAATATTAGATAGTTAATTAATGTTAATTAGATCACCTTTTTTGAGAGTTGGATCCCAACCTTTGACAATTCAATCTCCATTTTTGTTTGCAAAATCTCAGGTGTAGAACGCCCAGCACCCTACCCATCCCCATCCCCATCCATTCCGATTCGTGAGGTCCACCCGACAGAGTCGTCCTCACTGCCGGAAGCTCGGGTGGGTCTATGGCTTCATGGTTGGATCTTGATGGCTTTTCCATATTGGGGATACCTATATATATATATACATATTATATATATACATACATATATCATATATATATATACATATTATAGAGCACACTTGGTATGATATTTGGGTGTGTCTGAAAATGGGGTATATTGTGAAAATAGGGAAAACAGTGATAAACTAAAGGATTTACTGTAGGAAGTATACCATAGTATACCGTAATTGTTGGATGAACCCAGATAGTAGATTTAATCTATAAAATATTCCGACGACGATGATGATGATGATGATGATCTAAGATTCAGATTTATTCTTACAGCTGGATATTTCAACTGACTTTCCAGCTGATGTTTCACCGGACCATCTCATGTCGAGCGATGATTCTGCTGGGAATGAGGAAAACTTCAGCTCTTTCAGATGTGACAACTGGAATGAATGTGGTTAAAACAAGGTCATAGACCACACCATGTTTTATGGTTAATATCACCCATAAAAATGGTGATTTTGGGGATGGTTTATTATTGTTTTAACCACATTACCTGAAATGAATCGCATTTGAAGATGTACATCTTCTGTTTGGGCTTGAACATTAACCCATTGTAGGAGTCAATGGTAGCATTCTGGACCCACAAAGGACTAGTGATGACCCCCAAGTTTGTCAATGGACATGTATTATCATCTATTGTCGGATTTACTTATCATGATATCATCTATTATCATCTATATAATCATCCATGATCATCCATTATCCTCTATTATTGCAAATTATCCATTATCATCTATTATCATATATGGTCCATTATCACGAGTGACTAATATAACTGGTTGGTGGTTTCAAACATTTTTTATCTTCCATTTCATATATGGGATGTCATCCTTCCCATTGACTTTCATATTTTTCAAGATGGTTCTTGCACCACCAACCAGATAACGTCACTATTTCGGTGCTTCGACCTCCCAGTTTTTCAAGCCACCGTTTGAGTTTCACCGAGGACATCCATCCACTCTCGATCGCACACGGCTCGGGCCGAGATCTTTGACCTGGACTCCGATGGAAAGGCCTTCCATCCATCGAATAGAAGATCCATCCCTATCCCATATGCTCCATGTATGGTATATTTACCTACATTTGGGTGTCTTTTTGGGCAAATGTTGGTAAATATGCAATACATGGAGCATATGGGTATAGTATGAATGTTAACGCTTTGAAAGCCGTAGACATCCATGGAAACTACGGAAATCATAAAAAACAATCCGATGGGGATGTTTGAAAGCCCATCGGATGGCGCAGAAGATCCAACACCAACAGGGTGTCACAAAACACCCACCTTCAAATCCTATTTTGGGTGATCAAATCACCACTTCGGATCAAGAGATAAAAAAATCTCAACGAATCCCGGGATGTTGGGATGTCAACTGCAAACGTTTCGTTTTGCGTTCAGTGTGAACTTCTGCGTGTTCAACAAACGTAGCGAAGTTGGAATCACGTTGACATAAGTCCTAAAAACGCTTCTTACAGATGTTGCAGTATGCAATTTCCAGTCTGGGGTTCCAAGGGATCTGGTCATGTTTCATAAAAACGCCTTGTTTTTCCCCTGCCATTCACCCCCGATTCTGGGCTAGGACAATGGCGGCACTGTGGCACTTTCTGATGTGGCAGCAGGTGCAGCCCGTGGTTGTTTTCTTGGACCTCTTGGTGCCGGAAAAAAACGCAATCTGAATAGATTTCTTTCGAACTCGTGTGTTTACCACCTGGTTATTTAACATAGTCATGGAAAATCACCATTTTAATAGGTAAACCATCTATTTCTATGGGCCATCTATACCGTGGCTATGTTAGTCATAACCAGATGGTAAATCGTTAAAATACGCCTGGAAAAAAACAAGCCGCCAATCCTACTCTCCTTCTGTAGGATTGCTTCAATGTTTTGATCCCAGGTCTACTGATTCATCACCAGCAGCATCTTCACTCCCTGGATATTTAGATATCTTTATAAAAGGGAAGAATTTTTATGTACCCGGCCTGGTAATAACGAACTGGAAAGATCCACCATGCATTTTTCATGGGAAAACTCAGTCACTATTTCGATGTGACCGTGCGGATCCGGGATCTGGGGAACCCTCACAAAAGCCACAAAGATCGAAACATTTCACAGTTCATAGTTTAAGGAACCAACAAAAAATCATAAAATCCTCATTTCATGAGTTTTATAGGAACATAATATATGGGAATTGTTGGCGAGAATTAACAGTTCACTCAGTTCACTGGAAATTCTGGGATCTCCGGTGACTCGGTGGAACCAGAATTGTGGATCCTCCAATTGCGTTGGGACCAGAATGCCCAGTTCTTCTTGTTCAATCATCATTTCTGGTGAAAAATAGCAGAAATTCTGCCCATTGCTGGATTGAATGCCCATTTCTGTTGGTGAAAACTTCCCAGGCGTGGCTTGTTTTGCTGCGGGATTTTTTCATCACCGGCGAATCTCTGGGGATTTGTGGTTTTTGTCTCTTTTGGGCTGAGCAAATCCATGTATTCGAGCCATTTCTAGCCCAGTTGTACATGGAATATCATGGAATATCATGGAATATCATGGAATATCATGGAATATCCCTATCTTGTAAAATGTTAAATGTAAAACAAAACCACTTACGAAGAACTGAGATGCACATGTAAGGGGAACAAAGGATTGATGAGCTCGTGCCATCATTCACCACATTTTTGGCTTGAACAAGTTGAACAAACCAAGCAGCCTTGATGAATCCGGGGTTAGTAAAGAGAATCACCCAACGTTCCAATGTCAAGTGGCTGATCCAAGCCCAGCCAGTTCGAAAAACGGCTAACTTGGGATGACCGTGATGACCTCATTTGATCCCGGATCCATATCTGTCCATCCGTCTATGTGTCTATCTACTTGTACATGGTATATAGCAAGAGTATTCAAGAGTCATCTTTCATCACATTTCTGTTCCTTTCATCTTTCAAAAGACGTGTGGTAAGCATATATCTGTTTAATCTTCATGTATCATGAGTTTTTGCAACCCCTGGAATAAGTATACATGCATCATATTGTTTTTTTCATTTGTTTTTCCAGTTCGTTTCGCTTTTGAACTTCACCTATGTCTAACATACAAGTCTATATCAATTTTGGAAATGTTAGAGTTCCTGTTATGAATTCTCTCAACTTGCCCCCATTCTGAACATAACGTTCCCCCCATTCAAAACGCCTCGCCGCAACTGGTTCCCGTTCGTCAGGTCCAGGTGGGCGACGTGTCTTGTCGCGGCCATGGCGGCCATGATGGCTTTAAAACACGGCGATCGATGCTGATTTGAGGATGGACTTGGGGTAACCATTGATGATGGCCAGAAAAAGGAAGCCAAAAAGAAAAAGACGTGTACCAAAACTGACACTTCTGGCAGTTTTTTTTTTTTTAAACATCATTTTTCAGCATCTCAAGGAAGCTTTCTCGTTTTTCAACTGAGATGAAAAAAATGATCCTGGGAGAGTTGAAGCTGGGGATTATTCAGCAACCCTTTTAAGGGATCAGGGCCCTTTGCTGTTGAACAACTTAAAGAATATGCCCTACATACTTCATTTACCCACACAATTTTAACATGTTTTGCAACAGAATTTTACCCCTTTCACCCGTTTTTATGGATACTTTGAGTGCAAACTTGGCGTTTTCCAATGTTTTGAGGTGCAACCTTTGTTCTGGGCTTGTCTTGACATAAGATGCACCCCAAAATGGTAATTTTCTTTGGAAAAACGGATGGTCGAACCCATAGGATGTTTATCTTGACAGTTGCTGCAAATCCCGCCACGCATCAAAGAGTTGGTTGGTCAATCTCAGCTGCCAAATTGTACACAGGACAACCCCCACATCCATCTCTGGTTGGTGCTTTGGAACCATGGAATTTTATGACTTTCCATAGTATATGGGATGTCATCCTTCCCATTGACGAACTCCATCATTTTTCAGAGGGGGTCCAGGTAGGTCAACCACCAATCACATCTCCAACTCCGTGGGCGGCCTTCGTAGGAAGCGGCAGAGATGGTTGTGGTGCTGCTAATGGTTTACAACATTTTACAACTAGGGTTTTACTATGCTATACTGACTGGCTTCATGGGAATCATATGGAATCATTGTTTCAAGCAACGCGTAGAAAGGGATGGCAAAGGGTTTTGGGAACTGCTAAAAATATCCACCAGAAAAAAGGGGTGTGTCAGTGTGTCACTCCCAAAAAGTGAAATATGACTAAACTCTGGCCTCCCCGACCAATGGGAAGGTGACTGGGTATATGCAGCAAAATCAAGATAAATTTTAAGAATCAAAATACCGACATTATCGAGTCTAAAAGATGAGGAAGGTAAACAACATATTCATTTTTTGGTATCCTCTGGTAATTTAGAAGCTTGCTACCATGAAATCCATCGCAATGCTTAGGGATTTATCATCGAACTAAGTGGGCGCCAGGACCATTTTCCATAGCAAACTGTTAGTTGAACCATGGAGGCCCTGGCACCCTCGATAGAACCTATGATCTATGGATCTTGTGGTTGAACCATGACGCAATGATGAGCGCCACATATAAATGGCTATCTTGAAGATACCACACGTTTTTGAAAACACAATCCCTCCACTTCACTGCCAACCTGACGCACTGCCGACGAAAAAGTGCTCTGCGGTCGCGCTGACCGCACGGCCGCAGATGGAAGTCACTGCTTAAAGCAGCCGCAGATGCTCAAAAGTTGCGGCAGAGAGTGCCGCTCTGTGAGCACTTTCATCTACTTTCACAAAAACGCAGTGGGGGTTTCGACAACTTTCATAAAATCGAAGTTTGACTGCCCAAGTCCAAAAGGAGAACAATCATCACCTATAGTCTTGGCTGGCCATAAAGGGTTGGTTTCATCGGAAGCTTCTCTGCAACAAAGCATTGAAGAAATAGTTGTGCATGGTTACCATGAAATTTCATAGTCTTATGTTCTTTATTGAAACCCACGTATTTATCAAAATTTATGTTTATTCTATCAAACCTCCATAATTATCGGACGGATTTGAAACCACCAATATTGATCTGGGTCAGTCTCTGGCTACCTGGTTGATGATCACATAGGTCCTATATAGGTATTGGCCTATCCCAAATTGGTCAAGTACCAATTTTTCGGTCAACCTTTTTTTTTTTGTCCAATATGTTTTTTCATGAATGGAACAAAAAACGGCTGTTTTATCGGTTTTCAAGCCCCATCCAGGCCTACTTGACACTGATTTGGTGGGATTGCCCAGAGATACCGAGCGGACCACCGGGGTTTAAACATAAATCCCCAATTTTGGTGGGTCAAAACATCATTTGAACTGGACATAAATGGTGGTTTCATGATCTGAGTGGTGAAAAGGTCATGCTATTCATGCTTGTGTGGGAAATCTAGCAAACAAATAGATGATTTGACCCCTGAGTCAAGTTTGGGATGGAGGAATGTAGCAAAGTGCGTTTGTGTCAAGACCAGAAATCCAGCTGCGTAAAAATATCAAGATTTGGTACCCACTAGTTCAATGCGTTCTCAGTATTCTACAAACATGGCTGCCCGGGATATACCTATGAAATCCTATAAATGGATATTGACAGCTGGGAAAATCATCTATGAAAGGGAGATTTTCCAGCACTCCATATTTGATTAACAGTTACGCTACTCCATTTTCGGACCCCACATGGACCACACAGGCGACCCTCCGGTGTCCTGGAACATGGCTGGAAAGTCACCGAACAAGAATGGATGATTTTCCCATGGGGGATGTCCTAGCTATGTTTGACACCGGACATTCTAGTGACTTTACTTACTGGTGCATTTTACGTCAATGGGGGAATGATCTATAATAACTATCAATTTCATAATCCCAGCAACCCCCAGCAACCCACGTAAAACGCACCAGAAGATTTGTAAATTTTGGATGGTTAAATCACCATTTTGGATGGTTAAATGAGTTAAATTCTATTAGATCCATATCTTTGATGGTCAAGTCCCAGTAAGATTTGTGTTCTGGGACTTGACCATCAAAGATATGGATCTAATAGGATTTAACCATCCAAAATGTAAGTCAAATCTAACAGCTCTGGGTTTTTCCGACTGGCTTGGCACCATTGGAAGCAATGGCCGAGGGCACCTTGGGCCTGAGTTCCGCCAAGGCCTGTCAGCGCCTTGTCCCTTGGGGCCTTGGGGCTATCCCTGAGAATCCCTGAGACTCCCTGAGATGTCCGATTGATAGTTGGAATGGTTGATCCAACTGGAGCTGATGGATTGGTTTACGGGAAAATTTACTGTTGAACACCCCATATTTTTCATGGTAAAAACCATGGCTTCCTGTAAAATTTCCCTTATATAAACCAATCCATTGGCAGTTGGAACTAAGCTGATGAATGTTCCCCTACTAACAGAGCTCCGACAAGAACACACAGCCATGCACATTGGCAGGTCCTGGGCCCACCCTTCAGCTGGATCAGGCCAACAGAACCTCAATGTTGTTGGGCTGAAAATGGGGTGATGTTTAGATGAATTTATGATGATTTTACTACTTGCGTTCTGAAGTTACGTTCTACCGATATCTTTATCTAGCCATCATTTTTTTTTTCGGGCCCCCGAATTTTTGGAGCCATAGCCAAATACTTTTCGAAGGCGTAAGAAGGAACCATCGCAAAATGGCATCGTTTTCATAGCACCACCTGGATGAGCAGCATCACGGCAGGAGCAAAACGCCACAAAAGAAGAGTCGGGTCACCAAGGATGGGGGGTTGTGATTTTCCAAAAGGAGTTGTATTGGGGATGGGTCATGCTGCATGTGATGTTCATTGACTTTTAACAGATGATGATGAACATCTGGCTGTACCATCCATGTTTGAAAGGGTAGCCTGGTTTTGATCAGCCATGCGTCACCAGCACTTCACAGGGGCATTCGAGAAGCATACGGATATGGCGAAACAGAATTTATGACATTCAAACCACATATTACAGTAGATCATGCCAAAATTACAGTATCCAATTTGCCGCATGTTGCTATGGAGGCAGCCAACTTGAGCCAAATCTGCTGCTTTCCAAGCGACAACGCGAGATTTCGCCTTCAGAATTTTCCCCGTTCACTTCATCCATTTACCGATGATTTTCCTGTTGAAAATGGGGATTTCCCTTGTACTTGCTGTATTTGTTCACACTCCTGTATATGTTGATTCATACGTTTTTCCATGTATGATAATATCTTTTCAACTCTTTTCATGCATTTCCTGTACATTCCTCACATTTTATCATTATGCATTATACTATCTAAAGAATGATTCATTGCATTCATTTGGAATCATACATTTTTTTTTGTAACAATGGGATTCATCATTTCTTCATCACATTCATTCGTCTCATCGTCTCATGGTCATCGTGACCGGTTTCCGTTTAGGCGAAAGTGACGAGGCGATCCAGATCCAGGTCACTGAAAAAGCGATGTTTTTGGGGAGAACTACATATTTTGATCTACTGATGGATGGTGGATTTTTCATGACTATTGTTTACTGGAGGGTAGGATTGGAAATGATATGAACTTAAGAAGTCAACTGAAGTGGAAAATGTGTACCTAGGCTAGGGTATTCTAGGCATGAAATCATTATTACCCTTTTTCAGAGGAGGCAATGATTCAAACAAGTGGACAGAGACACGATTTGGATCATTTGGGTTTATGGATGTTTATGGTATGGGCATGTAATCCCATTGGGCCATTGGGATACAGTATAAGTTCAGGGGTTGAACCAATATGTCCACCTTTTTTTGGGGGACACATTCCTAAATATTTGTGGTAGTGGGAATCATTTTGGGAATCTTGGCCGAAATATAGTTTTTCGGCCACTTCATCCATGAAAAGCATGGTGAAGGGAGGGTTTTTGATGCTTGTGTCTAGCAGTCTAGCAGGTCTTGAACTCAGATCCAGATTTGCTTCAACAGACTCAACACCTCCAAGCGCACGAACAGCGCGATATCATTTGCTCTTCGCTTTCATCAACCCAGGGCCGGCATAGCCAGTTTCATTAAAATCACCATTGGGACTCATTGGGCTGATTTATTGTTGGCTTTACCTTATCAGGTCCAGGTGATATTCATAAACCTTGGGGCTGGTGGCCCCAATCTTTGGCTTTACCACATTTTATAGCCCTCTGAAAGTCTATGAACGGACAGTGGACGCGCACTATTCTCAACATGTATCCGATGTTCATCCATTGGGTCAGGATTGGATGCCCCGAAATCGATGGGTTTTGAACAAGATACATGGTCCATCATTTTACCAAATCAAGACTGATGGTCATTTCGGATACCCCAAAATCCTTCGTTTTGGTTTTCCAAATGATTTTCCCAATGAATTGATGGCCATTTTAAGGCTTGTTCGCTTGTTCCAAATTTTCGGACACCAACAGCGCCGTATTCCTACAATGTGAGGCCCCCCAGTTATAAGTTGGTTTATAAACCCCATTAACTATAGTTATATCTGCCATAAACCCTAGTGAAATGGGAGTTATGTTCACCAACTTAGCTAACGAACTGGGGCACCACCTTGTACCATTCTCCAGGTCACGGTCAACAACTTGGAGCTACAAGGGGCCACAGCAGCACCACCCTTCCATGGAGCCCGGGTGCGCTGCCATGACCTTGAGCCGTGGCAGGTTTCCATGGTGGTACCATAGCTGGATGGTTTATTTCCATGGAAAATACCAATCTAAAATGGATGATTTGGAAGTATCCCTATTTCAGGAAACCCCCATAAAAAATATCAGTGAATGCCATAAACTAACATGACATAACATAACTATGGAAAATCACCATTCTCAATGGGTAAATCCACTATAAATGGCAATTATCAATAGCTATGTTAAATTACCAGAGGGTAAGAACGATTCTTAAATTCATGTTCTTGAACCGACGATTGGTGTTGATGTTTTTGGGGCTTTTTTTTTCATCGCAGGTCAGCAAGGGGGATGATTTTTTTGATCTGCGTAAGATTGTGGCGTAAAATTGCAAGCAAAAAACATCCAAAACATGGTTTCACCTGGCGTTAAACATTGTTTTGATGGTAAAACCATTGTTTTGATCTGTGAAACTTTTTTTTTACCATCCAAAACGATGGATTTCACCCAGCAGCTCCAGGTGAAGCGCGCACAGTTCGGTGGTGAGGGATGAGGTGTGTGGATACGCTGCATGGCTGGGAAAATGATATATAAACCAATGGATTGGAAGATACCCTATTTTCAGACAAACCCATACATATATATATATGTATATGTATTATATAATATATATATATATATGTATATATATATGTACCAGTAGTACCGCACAAGGCGGTGGCGGAAGTTTCAAAAATAGGAAACCTATAGGAGAGGTTGGTGGTTGTGAATCAGGGATGGCAGAGCGAAGCCACTGATGCTTGAGGTCTCCTCTCTTTCTCTCTCTTTCTCTGACTATCTATCTATGTATCTATGTATCTATGTATCTATGTATCTATGTATCTATGTATCTATCTACCTATCTATCTATCTATCGATCTGTCTATCTATCTATGTAACTTTCTATCTATCTATCTGTCTATCTATTTATCTATCTATCTATCTATCGATCTATCTATCTATCTCTCTCTCTCTCTCTTTCATCTAATTACCTATCTATCTATCTATCTACCTATCTATCTATCTATCTATCTATTGATCTATCTATCTATCTATGTATCTATCTCTCTCTCTCTCTTTCTTTCATCTGTTTATCGGTCTAGCTTTCTATCTGTCTATCTATCCATCTATCTATCTATCTGTCTATCTGTCTACCTGTCTATCTATCTATCTATCTACCTATCTATCTATCTATCTCTCTCTCTTTCTATCTATTTATCTGTCTGTCTATCTATCTATCTAGCTATCTATCTATCTATCTATCTATCTATCTATCTATGTGTCAATCTGTCTGTCTGTCTATCTATCTATGTATCTATCTATCTATCTATCTCTCTATCTGTCTGTCTGTCTGTCTATCTGTCTATCTGTCTATCTATCGGTCCATGTCTCTACCCATCTATTTCTCTATTTGTCTTGGTGTCTAACTGTCTGTCTATGTGTCCATGTATCTATCTGTCTGTCTCGCCATCTATGTCTCTAGCTGTCCCTCTAACTATTTATCTACCTGTCCGTCTATCGATCTATCTATTTATCTATCGGTCTGTCTGTCCGTCTATCTATGTATCTATCTATGTGTCTATCTATCTATCGACCTATCTATGTGTCTATCTATCTGTCTATCTATCTATCGATCTATCTATCTATCTATCGACCTATCTATCT
>Ga0126342_10011509_pt1 | contig 15805 bp, 20 predicted proteins | sample Cyp1metagenome_FD_92528 | JGI IMG/M metagenome (GOLD analysis project Ga0126342, IMG submission 92528) | Coral microbial communities from Lord Howe Island, Old Settlement Bay, Australia - Cyphastrea 1 metagenome | ecosystem: Host-associated > Invertebrates > Cnidaria > Coral ... | reverse complement strand
TAGTATACTTGAAAGGTTCAAAAGAGGGTTATAGTCAAAACACAGGTTTGTACCATATCTTCAGGATATAACTTGACTTTATCATAGATACCTTGAAAAAACAAGGTTCCAAGATCAAGGGGTATATATATTCCAATATAATATAACATAATACACACATATATATATATACAGTATATATGTATACACATACATATTATTATATCATATTGTGTGTGTGTGTTTCAAATCAGCGAAATGGATTGAAATGGATCAATTGACAAATTATAGAACATCTGCTCTTGTTCTGGTCAGTCCAGGCAAGTGTTATTCACTCTCAAGCGGGAGTTCATGGGGTCGCACCGGCCCTGGAACCTCTTTGTAGCTTCAAGGTACGATGTCCCCAATTAATTACTTGGGAAGGTCCCAAAAAGATGGAAAAGTTCACCAAAAGGATTTTCAGTAGATCACTTTCCCATTTTGTGAGGACAAAAAAATCTATATAATCCGCCTTCAGCTGAACTTCAGCTCCATTAGTTGTGCTAAGTTGCGCTGCTTGACAGAAGTCATGAGGCAAAGCCCAGCGCGGTGCAAAACAGGAACAACGCCAGCCTGCAGCGCCGTGTTGATGACGAAGTCATTTCTTGTCACAGGAACTCCCAAGTCATCATGGTATCTTGTCTGTATCAACTATTTACCATGATGGTATCATAGACCATACCATTACTGATGAAATAGTAGAGATGTCTGTATGGTATCATCAGTGCATCTCTGCTATTTCAATGATGCTTTACTCGTCGTATTTTGGCGTGCACAGCGGGGTAGTGTCAGCCTGTCGCTAGCACATACACATACATATACAGTTACCAACTGTGCATCATGGGGCAAGGGGGAATGTATTAATTATCATCATGTTCTCCATCAACAATTGCCACTTTGGGGGAATCGCCCCAATTTTTTGACCAACCCATCCCCATGATACCTGCATGATATCCCAATGATATCCCCAATTTCGGCGGAATCCCCCAAGTCTTTGTTCCCTGTTTTCAGCTGTGTCGCTGTTTGTGCCAGATTCTGAGCCGTCAGAGTCTGGCGGAAATCACTTTGGGTAAGTTTAAGACAATGTTAGTTTAACAGTTTCATTCATCAAGTTTCAGAGGGTATATGGTATCCCAGTTAAAAAAATCCTGACAGATGTTAAGTTTACCCACTTTTCAGATGTGAAGTTCTTCCGTTGTCGCCCAGAAAAAACTCGTCCACGGCACCATCCACCAGCAGCTCGCCACAAAGTGTGAGAGGTGCGTAGGCCCCCTGCCAGGGGACGCAGCTCATCTTCACGAGTTCCACCGAATCGCCCTGGGCTGGGGATGTTTCACCACCAATGGATACGGGGAACTATTGGGATGGGTGATTTTTTCGGAGATATTCATAGGGAAAATATGGGAAAATGAAGATTAACCCATGTTAACCAATGGTCGGAATCGGGCTATTTTCAGAGGCACCCATTTACTGAAAGATGATACGGGAATGAGTTTAAGTCTGTAAGTCCAGGTGGAGAATCTTGACGTGGATGAGATAAATCAGTGTTTTCCTGCGCCTTCCTTGACCATTGTTCCAGACTTGGACATTTTTCCAGAGAGTGGTGGGGTTTCCTATAGGTCTCACATGCCTCCGCATCTTCCAATTGGTCTCCAATACGCCTCAGCCCAAAGATGGACAGGTCAGAAAAATCAGGATGGGGCCTGGTCGAATGGTCGTCTGGTCAGCTAATCAGTACATACAACTTGCTATCTGAACTTTCCACTATTATTGAAGTAGACTAAGTAGACCACACCTGCTTCCATCCAACACGATACTGCCAAACTCTTGATGCTCGACTACAAAAAAGTGACACCCATCACGACCTGTCATAAATACAACGGTGACACCATGACGACTGGATTGGTGACACCCTCCAAAGAAAACACCGAGACTGTAGCGTCTGCAGCAGCCACAGGGTTTTTTGATCTCGAAATGGCGTCATTGCATCCCAAAGTTCGCCCTTCGAAAGTTGAGATGGGTTTGTCCGAAAATCGGATCATCATTTTCACCGATGAAAAATGGCCATGACCGGAGGGCCCTTACCCCGATGATTCTGGGCAAGGCACGCATCTTTGGCGCGTCGCCAGTGCCACACGTCATCGCGCCGCAGGCGCAACAAGTGGTCCCCCGTCAAGGACAGGGAACGGCCATCGGCGGTCTGGAGGCAGAAGTACTGGAAGCTTCCCTGGCGTCAAGTGGATGGCTGGAGCCATTTGAATCCATTTCATACATCACAAGATATCATAAGATATCAATTTATCATAATCTATCAATAGATATCATTAAAAAAATATATATCTAAGAAGGTCTGGATGATTCCAAAATTGAGATCAGAATTTCTGCATGAGACTTCCATGAACCCTTTGGACCCTTCGTCCTGGCACCTGGGCATCAGAATGTAGGGAAGCGATGACCTTAGACCAGCCGCTGCTGGTCTTCAGCTCATGTCCCACCTGGGCCGCTGATTTTTTTGAGGTGAACTGAGCATTTTTGTTTGTGTAGGTTTAGGGTGGTTTTACCAAAAAAGATGAAAAAGTATGAGGTACAGCAGTACTGACATGATCTAAAATGTACTTATCAAAGTAGGTCTCACATAGCCGTGGCCCACCAATCGCCCCACACAGCCTTCACCTCGGAGATCCAGAGCTCTCCGGCAGTTCGCTCGCAAACGCGGGCAAAGGGCGGGAAACATCCATCCTTGTCGTGGAAGAATTCGAGGAATGAGAAGAGATTCTTTCAATATTTACCTGTTAAAGGGGTTTCTTCAAACCCCTCTATTAATCAACCAACCAATTGGGAAAAGGACATCTATGGATTCTTTATGATTCTTTTGTGGTTTGAACCACCATGAAGAGTAAACCCTTCAGAGGACTTGACTGAACGACAGTTGTGAAGTTTAATCCTTGCTGGGCAAACTCCTAAAACGATGATGAATGGATCTTTGAAGTGGCGCAGCCCGCTCCGATCTTTATGGTTTGTCAGCAAATGAGACATCCAACCCATGAGGCCTCTCTTGCTGCTTTGTTGATCGCGATTTCTGATCGTTTTAGTGGGTTCTGTGGTAAATCCACCCGACAAAGACAAGCAGAATCAGATTGAATCTCAGTTTTTGGTGTTGGTCTGAAAATATAACACACCGAAAAATCAATGGTTGATCATGGTTGCTCATCATATTCCCGAAAAAGAACATCGTATTTGATGAGTAGCCCCCCCTTTTGTCAGATGCACCTCGAAGTGCTGTGCCACTGCCAGCTTGCAGGGCTCCTCAAACTCGGCTCTGCGATCGCCATAGCGCTTTTCGCATTCCTCAACTGCGATACGCTTTGGCCTTCAGCCATGAAATACCATGTGAAATACCCTGTTTGGGAGGGGATGAACATCAACGCTATCTTTGTGTGAAAACCTCATGGTACTACAGATTTAGACCCCCATCCCTGACTTTTGGATACTTTTGGTACCTAAGATGTCAGATGATATATGTTATAGATGTGGCCTATTCACTGTGGCCATGTTCAAATCCATTTGCGAGTCCAAAGAGATGCCAAGGCTCTCGATTGCACACTCCTAGGTCCTGGTCACAGCTCACCTGCCGATGGCACCATTCGCTTTCATGTCACATCAGACATTACACAATGATCACAATGTAGGAGGACATAGGAGGACTGGATCTATGGATATCTATGGTGCGCATCATCCATATGAACAGAGTAGGTCTAGTGTTTTGTACGTGGCTGCATGTCTATACCTATATTCGTAAGTCCTGTAATTACACATTATGGAATTCCGGCCTGTTCGCCCTTTTCTATTCACATCATGTGAAAGGCTCCGGGGTAGGGGCACTTAGCTATCCGGCTTTCAGAAAACCCTTCTGACCTCTTCAAATTTAGAGCACCTGTACATTAAACGTAATCCGGGTGTTGTTTTATGCAGAAAATTCTCTAAATTCTCTATCAGCTGCAGGGCATCTCTACAGCGTTCAGAATGATAGCTCTGCTTCCATTGCAACGTCCGGTTTACGTCTTGGATGGGGCATGTCACTCGAGGTTGCTAGAGCGTTCTCGCGTGCTTGTAATGACAAACACCCAGAAAAAAAAAAAAACGCGGAAGTAGTGCATCTCTTGATTTAGGGGTCCCACTCAATGGTTGGTTTTTTATATGGGGATTGGATGTAAGTGGAATCATTATACTGATTTTAACGATTTAACTGATATGTAAATATTTCCGTCACCCAAAACGATGCCGCATCAAACCTCTTGTTCTTTCAACTCCGGGCTCTTTGGAAAGAACTTGATGGTGGTGCCGAAGAAGGATGAACCCCGAGCTGCCCGCGGTGGCACTCCTGCGGGAGACACAGAGGTGAACTGGTGAAAGTCAAATGATTCGTTTTTACCGGCAAAGTAGTGATAATATGTGATAATCCACAATCAACCAAGGGCTGAAATGAGTTATTTGGGATTTCTTGGAAGAATATAATTATACAGATACAAGAACAAACTGCACTGGGCATTGTTGGATACATTATCTATAAATTTAACCAACAATGACCCAACAATCTCAGGATATGAACAGCTGGCGCCTTGGCCCCAGCTGAAATGGTCGATGCCAGCTCTACCGTCACATCCCACCCTCTCCTCCCAGAAAGGCAGATGCCCCGCGGCTTGAACGAAGACCCAGCGACGCACCGGCGTCATCCAGAAAGGCGGCGTGGGCAGAACGGCCCATGACTTCCCGCTGACCCGCTGAATCACCGTAGGTCATGTGGTCATGTCACCTATGGGAAGTCTTGTTGTTGATGGTTGATGCGGGGAATCCAGCAGCTATGATAGCTATGTGTAAACAGCTACCAGGGTGAACTGACCCGTGGCAACAGCATGGTTCCAGAGTTGACAGTCTCTGTGTCCGAGCTCCTTGACCAATGATCTTGACCGAGCTGTAGATCCAGAGTGATTGCACGCAAATGAAGTGATCATGAATCGGAAGAAAACTCATGCAATGGAACGATCCTTCATTTTCTGAACGGACGGCTGCACTGCCTTAGAGTCAGGAGAGCGATTCAAAGAAAGCAAACCTGAGAAGGGAGGAACGAAAGCCACGGGAGTGCGGAAGAGGTATGAGAGGAGGAGTGAGGATAGAGGAAGATACAGTAGAGTAGAGTAGATATGGAAGAGAAGGTGCAAGGGGAACACGAACAAGTCTCTCTTTTTCGCTGCAGCGGGCAAAACTGAAAGGCTTACTGTTTCAGACAACCATGTCCACACGCACTTATCCAATCTTTGCGCCAATAATGGTCCCGCATCGGAGCCCAACAGTTAAAGGTAGAAGAGTCAACATAAAATGGTGTGAAGTATTGTGAAGTAGTGTCCTCGTTCTGGATCTTGAGCTATGCTGCGCTCAGCCATCTGGCTCATCCTGCTCACCCTCCTTTCCCTTGCGCTTCCCTTGCACGTCTCCCCCAACCCACTTCTGCCTCAACCCTGGCCTCTAATTGAAACCTATCACTATACCGCCTCCCAAAATGCACCTCCAGGGACGGACCAGGGGGAATCGATACCCCACCGTCACCCAATTGCCGCCTAAAATGCTCAAAAAACACTGCTCCACTGAACCTAATTCCATGATTTTGGGTACCGTTGGCACGCTCTGCCCCCAGACCCCCTTAACTCACTTAGTTCGCAAAACAAACTTTGCCTAGCGCCTGGTTTTTGTAATAAAGAAAAGCAGCCACCTTTCCAAGCAATGCCTTTGCCCTCATCCTGTTCACCATCCTTTCCTTTGTGCTTTAAGCAGTTGTGGAGCTTGAGCTATGTGTTGCGCTCAACCATCTAGTACGCAAACCAGCCATTGAGTTCCAACCTTTCCACGCAATGCCTCTGCCCACATACCCCATCTAGGTTCAGCTCAGTGCTTTTCCAAGCAATACCACTGCCCTCCTCGCTCACTCTCCTTTCCTTTTCCTTCCGCTTGTCTTCCCGTACACTTCCTCATGTCCTTGCTTTCCTTCTTTGCAGCCTATTCCTCTTGCCCACTGTCTCGATGTTCAGCAAACCTATCAATCCCCTCCCCGCCCACCCTCTATCAATGCGGGCGACATTCCCTCCAGGGCACGGACCGACATTCCCTCCAGGGAACGGACCAGCAAACATCTGTTTCAGACAACCATGTCCACACGCGCTTATCCAATCCTTGCGCCCATAATGGTCCCACATCGGAGCCCGATAATTAGAGGTAGAAGAGTCAGCAATAAATGGTGTGAAGTAACGTCCTGGTTCTGGATCTTGAGCTATGTACTGCGCTCAGCCATCTGCCGTCATTCTATTCTGCTCTCTAGATTTCTATTCTGGTCTCTATATCGCCTCCCAAAATGCACCTCCAGGGACGAACCAGGGGGGAATCGAAGCCCCACCGTCACCCAATTGCCACCTGGTACATGCCCCTCAAAAATGCTCAAAAAACACGGCTCCACTGCAACTGAGACTGCTCTGCCTCCAGACCCCCTTAACTCACTTAGTTCGCAAAAAAAACTTCGCCTAGCCTAGCGGTTGGCTTTCGTAAAAGTCCACATACCGAATTGACAGCACTTCTGCGGTGTAGCGCCATGAGAACTCTAGGCTTCCAGCTCAATCTTGATGTCCAAAGCATGCCTCAACTACAGCATCACACAGCATCCCCATCAAATGACCCAATCACCTCCACTGATGCTGCTGTCATTGCCAGTCATTGTGAAGATGTTGCCTTCGCGCTACAACACTTGCAGAATGGATCTTGTTTCTCAGGTGTCTTCCCAGTCTCCATCCCTCGGCTTCCAACTTTGTGACCCCTGGAGGTGGCTGGATGTAGATATGGGTCTCATCCAAATTCCTGCCACCATCTGCGGCTGGGAATGGGCCCCAACTTCCGGCTGAAAATGGTGGATCAATGGTGGATGATTGGGGGAGATGCCCAAATGAGACCCGAGTTCTATGTCTTTCATTCGCCATTTTAAAGAGACACAACTAACCCAGCGCCACACGGCCAAGGCTCTGCTCCCATTCGTAAACGGTGCGTCCATCGAATACGAACCTCAGGGTGCTGCTCTTGCAGCTGCAGGTGCCAAACTGGAAACCTCTTCTGATTTGGGCTGAATCCAAAGTTGCGCAGAGCGATGTGTTGGCAATTGAGCCCGCATGGCATTGGATACCAAATCGATTAGAAATCTGGATCAAGGGTGGAAAAATGGACAGTTATTGTTGGGGATATTCCGCAACCAATAGAAATGAGATGAAATGGGATGCAACCAGCAATGGTGAGGAATCGACCTGAAAATCAAAAGTATTCCAAATATGCAGGTAGTTAAGAAAAGTGCCAATGGTTTGCCATCTTGTGCTACCGTGTCAATATGTCATGCTAACAGAACGTACTTGCCACAACTTCACGCCTTGGATTCGTGAATCAGTGAACCAGCCCATCCCTACCACGAAAAAAACCATTGCAATGACTTCAAGTAAAATGTCTTTGTCTAAAATAGGCTACCCAAAAACTCCCCATGGTAGAAAATAGTAGAAAGCTGAATTTTCTCCATTCGAAATGGCCATAAAGGGAATTCCCCATGTTTGGACACGCCCATTGTTGCGGGTTGATCTGCAGTGTCCAAGCCAGGAACCAGTGGAAAATCCAGGGGACCCCCACTTTTGTCTGCCACGAGCCTTTTCAGTCAGCTTGCGCACCTCTGGGGTTTCCTGTAACTTGAAAAACCCGCCATTCCAAATAAGGTTTGGTGCGAAGACGGTTTCAAGGTGTAACATATGGGCATAGTATGGTATAGTTTCATGTGTTGGCCATCTTCACTGTACATCACTTGTGGTGAGGACATTCACTGACGTTAAAGGAAAAGTGGGCAGGAGGTCCTCGAAAACAAAACTAGAAAGGCCACAACCAAACGTCTATGTATACAAGCAAGTCCCCAGCTACAGACATATCAGCTGTCACACTCTTCTTCTCAAGATCCAGTTCTGAAAAATACTAAAAATTACAGATTGTGTGGGTCCATTGGCACCGTTTTTCTGATCCATGCCCATATAAAAAATCATGTGCTGCTGCAAAACGACACGGGAAACAAGCAAATATACATGAACATGCCGCTGTCCTCCTGCATTGGGCGTCAAAGAAAATTTGTCGCGGAGTCAATGAAAACACCGAAAGCTTGTTTTTTGTTTGAACTCAGGCCGTGTTTAGAAGTTACACAACATCAACTCGAGTAAGATGCATGGAAGGGTCAAGACTTGGATGCTTTGAATTTGAACGCGAAACTGTCCAGGTGCCCGTGCAAATTTTCAAATGGTTCTTGAATGAATGCATCGGTTATGCTCTACCTACTTGGTTAGTCTCCTGCATGACATTGAACCAAAACCAGCCAAAACAAAATCGTCCTTCCTGTGCTTACAACTCTGTAATGCAGGCGTATGTTGCAATTTGCGCAGTTTCAAATCCTGCCAGAGATTGCTTCCGATAAGTCGGGCGGATATGGAATGATCTGAATGATGCATGCCATTTCCACAGCACAGAGCTGACAGTACTGGTGTCTCCAATAGCTGCGAGCCAATCTGCGCGCCATGTCCCTCGTCAGATCATGGAGTTCCCACTACGTCAAATCGCAGATGTTCCCAGATGTTCCCAAATGTTGCCAGTGTCTCAGAATGGACAACAAAAAACGCTGAAGAACTGTGTCCAAGAACTCAGTCCTGCAAACAACTGCCCACAGAAAACACCAGCAAGTGAAATAGTTACTATACGTTCCTATGGCTACACAAGAAAACATCATCACAAACGTCCGTGTCATGACTCGTGACTCATATCGTAGCACATCGTGGCACCCCGATGGCACCCGAGCCGAGCTTTCTTTGGCCGCGTGAGCTCGGTGGTGTCACATCGTCCCCCTCCTGGTGTTCAACGAAGACCACTACAGCGATACTATCATCACTGGAAAAACAGTTTGTCAGAACAAGACTCTGGAAATAGCATGAATCAAATAATCTATGAAATAATTTATGAACTATCATCGAAGGAAGTTTAGAAGTCAATCTTCCGACAATATGGACAGATGGAAAAGCAGAGGTTGGAAGAGGCAGAGAAGAGAAGAGAAGAGAAGAGAAGAGAAGAGAAGAGAAGAGAGAAGATCAGAGAAGAGAAAGAGTCAGAAGAAAGAAGATGCAGGTGCGGGAAAAGGTAAAAAAAATCGCGAAACACTGTGGAAAAGGCTCCGGAGGGTCAAAAAGTAGGCTCGCTAAAACGGCGGGTGCGGAGCCATCTGGCCGGATGAGAGATGAAAACTTGCACGCTATTGTGGCGCGAAGCACATTTGGAAGTAAAAATGTACAAAACACCTCATGTGCGGACCACTTTTGGAAGTTGAGATATCAAAAAAGTGCACGCCGTTCTGGCGCGAAGCACATTTCCAAGTCAAAATGTGCAAAACACACCAACGTCCGAGCACTTTTGGAAGTTGACATGTTGAAAAAGTGCACGCCGTTGCGGCGCGAAGCACATTTCGAAGTCAAAATGTACAAAACACACCAGCTTCGGATCACCTTTAGAAGTTGAGATGCCGAAAAAGTGCACGCCGTTGTGGCGCGAAGCACATTTCGAAGTCAAAATGCGAAAAACACCACATGTTCGGACCACTTTTGGACGTTCAGATGTCGTTTCGCGTGGCAGGCGCGTGGGGATATTGCATCTTGCCAAAAGTGAGCACAACGTGAGGGTTTTGTAGCATGTCCAAAACGATGGCAGGCGTGGGACATTTGAAGAGGATCTGCAAAGATGCATTTTCCCTGGCAGGCGCAGTACAAGAGACATGTTCATCAGAGCTGTTAGGAGGTCCGGGCGCTGAATTCCTGAGGGGGGTTGCATTTTGGAGCATCAGATCTTCAGGTTTGCTGAGATGATTTTGCGTGACAGGTGCAGCACTTCGTATGACCCAGTATCACTTTTTCGTGGCAGGCGCAGTAGTTTAGACAGGTGGACTGGAAAAATCGTAAAACGCATTGGTACGAGGCCGTCAGCTCTCACTCAACGTTCCATTTTTGAAGGAATTCTCGCAGAATTGCTTCGTTTTTGATGTTGTCAAGTTAAAAAATTGAGGAAGTCTCGCATTGCTTCGTTTTTGACGTTGTCACGTTAAACATTGAGGAAATCTAGCAGAATTGCTGCGTTTTTGATGTTGTCAAGTCAAAACATTGAGGAAGTCTTGCCGGATAGCTTCGTTTTCAAGCTTGCAGATAGACAGATAGATCGATACATAGATAGACAGACAGACAGATACAGCTACAACTACAACTACAACTACGACTACATTACACATCTAGATTACACAACACAACATAACACTACATACCCTACAGCTACAACTACAACCACAACCACAACTACACCTACAACTACAACTACACTTCATTGCACTACACTACACTAGTTGCACTACACTACGCTACACTGCAACTGCGACTGCAACTATAATTACAACTGCAACTACACTACATTACACTACACTACACTATACTGACTAATTATACTACACCTACAACTACAACCACACAACAACTACTACGACCACAACTACGCCTACAACTACAACTACAACTACAAACTACAACTACGTTACATTACACTACACACACCACACTGCCGTGCAACTACAGCTACAACTACAACAACATTGCTTGACGCTACACTACACTAGACTACACTGACACTACACTATACTACACTACAGTACACAACACGACAGTACACCACGCTACAGTACATTACACTACACTAATTAAACCACACCACAACCACAACTGCACTGCAACTACAACTACACTACACCAATTGCACTACACTGCAACTACAACCTCACTACACTACAACTACAACTACAACTGCGCTACACCACACTACATCCAGCAGTTGTGGGTGAGGTGACCACTGCAACCATTGCAACCACTCCAAAAAACACAACTCCAACCACCTTTCGGTCCATCAGTGGATTTGCTCTGCCATCCATGCATCACAACAACTCACCTCTCCCATAGTGTCCTATCCTTGAAACTTCCGCCACCGCCTTGAGCGGCACTACTGGTAAATTGCTATGACTCATACTATTTGTACGCACTAGGCGCCCGATATGTCGGAAACCCTGCAAAATCTCCTAGCCTATTACCTCTGGACCGTTAGTCCTTTGGCAACAACTCAGAGTACTCCTATGATCTTGTTACGAGGGAATGCATCATCATTCCTGGAAACGTTGAACACATGGATGTCTGAAAGTCTGCTACTTGAATTTCTTGCAGTAGCACGCACCAATTGCACCCAAGAACGTTCAATACATTTTTTTTTGCACACCACCTTTTCCAAAAATATGTTGGTTCCCAGTTCACTGTCCCTGCTGAAGTCCTGCGCAGCCAGCCAAACTGCAGATACCGAACCAAAAACATGGTCAAGGCCGCCAAGGCCCCATGTTTTCAGATCTCGTTTTGCGATTCCTCATACTGTGCAGATTCCATTCGACAAACAAACTGTCTGTTTGTTCAAGATGCAGTGTCCAAAGTTTTGTTTCAGAACTTGAAACCGATGTCACAAGTCCGCTAGTGGTTAGTCCCAGATACAGGGATGGATGTCCCAAACAGCACTTCTTGTTCCAGCCGTCGGAGTTGCAGCCACCCTGGAGCCAAGTCTTCTGCACCCGCGTCTGACAGCCGAAAGTTGCCCCAAATTCCTGGGAAGCTCGGCGCTGGCAGAGTAGTTTGAAGATGCTTGAGGGGAAGGAATGCCTTCGTGCCAGAGCACTTTTGAATTGTAACACATGCAGCAAATCTTTTCGAACTCATCAAGCACTCCTGTTCGATTCTAAAACCCGTAAAAACATGATGAATCCTAATCCAACATTCTGCCTACTTCTGTTTTCTTTCTCTGACATGTCAGTTCGACGCTGAACTGCCATAATGTCGGAATTTTGTCAGTGGATTTTAGATTTACACTTGTCCAATTGTGTGCTGGGTGAAGCTCATTGTTTGATATTTCAACATTTTGATATGAAATCAACTTTGATCTGCTATCTTGTCTCAGTTTACTCTCTTGTTGTTGCACTTTTAGCCTTTTTGAAAGCAGTCAATTGGCTTGTTGACTCTCTTATCACGGTATCAGATCGAAGTTATACAACCCGCCATGGAGTGTGGATACGTCTTTTCTTCAAATTAGAGTAGCTCGCTCTCCCAGTCAGTCTCTTCAGATGTACCAGATCGAAGTTGGTTTTGTTACTCCTTCATTCCTGATTTGTGGTAGTACCAGGTGGAGGTTGACCTGTTACTTGCTTTACTTTCAGCTTTTGAGACAGACATGTTTACAAGTTCTTAACAAAACCTTTTGAAGATCATCATCTGCAACCAGTTTCAATATGTTCCAAGCAATTCCGAATAATTCACATCTCAGCTTCAACAGGAGATCACGTGACGTCACGTGGCCCACTTCGACCATGGCGCTGGAAGCGATGGCGGTGCCAGTACCGAATCAGGGTGTCAGTTGAGGTCACGGTGGTCAACGCGTGTCCGTGTCGTGTGCGATGTCGACGTTGGGTCGACCAATCTGACGCACGGCTGTGCAACTCTGGAAACATATCAAACAGAGCTGGGCACAAAAGTCGCAGGTCGGAAGATGTCCGAAGCAGGTTTCAGGCTGTTCGAGCAAACTTAGTTGCTGGAAGAAAAGTGATGTAAGCGATGACCTGCTGGAAGCCAAAATGGTTCATTAGAGCTTCCGCACCATCAAGCAGCAATGCAAACCTTGGCTGCACAGAAAATGAATCAACTCACTGAGAATAGACAGTTCCACCTTCCTACAAATAAGAAAAATCAACACCGAGAATAGTAAAATCGGATAAGCAAAGCCCCAGAAACTCCTCACCAATCAATTCTTGCAGCTGAACTTGGCCAAGACTCTCACTTGCTCAGCAAGTGTGGGGCTTTGGCTGACACCTCATCAAGCATGTCTTCTTAGAGCAAGACACTAAAAGACTTCATGATTTGCAGCCGGACAAAGAACACGAGACAGGGCTTGGGCGAGCCTGCATCTATCAGTTGCAACGCATGGGTCGAAAACCCCAGCAACAGTGGAACAGCAGCCCATCACAGTCCGTGATGACCCACACACTGTGCAGAGTTGTTTGGAAATCCTTCATCGGGCCTCTTTGTACTATATCCATACCAACCTTCAGTGTTGGGCAGAACTTGCATAGAACTTTTGACCGCGGAGCTTGAGCGGGCTTAACCATGTTGAAAAACTTCTTGCAGCGCCTAATTCAAACTGAGTGCTTGTTTGACAAGTTCTTTCCTTTTTAGGGAAATGGCCCGCATTCCTAGACTCTTCAACATGATTGGAGATGATTGGAGTAGGTCTCTTCGCCACAAATGTATTTGTGTGACCCATTGGGGCCAGTGTTGGTCCGAAAATATGACTGTCTCGCCAAAGTGAACAAGTGCTTGACTCCCTGGCTTGCCACGCGTGTCTGCACACTAAGTGCTGGTCTGCACCACTGGCCGAAATTCCGCCAAGACTTTTGCCGGCACCGAAGATTGAAGGACCAAGTGGGATACAGCAGAAAAATCTGATACTGTTTATCTGCCCAACCTACAATCTTGACGAAATCCTCAGCCTGCTCAGCCCTTCCTCAGTCTTCCGGCCTGTATTGAAGGGAAGGTGCGAAGGGCCTATATGTGTTGAAAGCGAACACACGGAGATCGATCGACGTAGGGGGAAACCTGCCGCTGCCATCCATTGCCTGTATCTGGTAGGCTTCACGCATGTTCTCTTTTCATCTCTTTTTGCAGTCGCACCCATGCGCTTTCTGTCTCTCCACCCCCTACTCCTCACTCTATGCAGCGATTTCAATCTGCGCTCAAGATCCTTAAATTAACATTACATGCTCGCGAGAATGAGCATGTGTTTAAATGCGGTCGTTGCAGCATGTTTTTCGGTATTTTAACTGCTCCTTTGACCAGTAGCTCAGGGCATCGCACGATGATCAGTCCTGGAACTTCTGGCGGTTTGCTGTGTTGTCATCGCAAATAAGCTAGCCTTTTCATGATTCTTGCAGCGGCCAACGCGCCAAACATGGAAATGGTCCACCTAAGAGATCTAAAATGAATTTGGAAAACAGATCTGGCCAACTCGAGACCTGTCCGTTTTGGAAGCGCTTTTTTATGTGTGCCCTACTGTCCGGTGAAGATTCCTTGGCATATGTTGAATACCGAGCCAGTTTGGGAGTGCTGAGGGCACCTGATGTGGAGGCTCCAATGCGAATGGAGCCACAGGAATCCCCTTGTGAATTAAGTGAAAGTGTTGATGTGCGCAATGTTATAGTGATAAACCTGGAGACGTTGAGCCTCTTTTTGAAAATGCATCTATACAATCAGAGACGCCAGGGCATTTTCAAGCTGACAATCTCTATAGAATTGCTGTCACTGAGGTTGTTTATGAGCATCATTTTCTATAGAATAGCTGACACCAAGTCACTCTCGTAAAGCCTTTTTTAGGTTGGGGGGGTTAGCTGGCCTTCTATAAAATCAGATTCCTCAAGTCTCATTCATTGACAGCTGACCTGAATACTCCAGTTGCTCTTGCCTAGCTTATCTCATGCATTCCCAAATCTATAGAGCTCTCTTGCTCCAAGTTTTCAGTGTCAACCTGTTTTCAACATGAAATCTCTATAGAATCGCTGACACCAAGGTCCTCTATTGGGTACCCCTAGCTTAAAATTCCTTCTGCTAATTTGAAGATCAGCCTCCCACAGCAGTTCTCTGAGACGAGGCAGACCGAAGGTTCCAAAGGTTCAGGGATGTTGAGGGTGCCGTGTGGGAGACATCAGATCACAAGAATCCACTGTGGCAAAGGGTTTGCCATGCCTGTTACAAATACAGCATGATGGCAAAACTTCAGATACTGTCATGCAACGTGTGGGGTCTAGAAAGGCTCTCTGTCTCTATTTGGCATATACTTAGTATACTTGATGAAAGGAAGACATCCACAACATCCACATTCGTCACATTCCAATGTGTTTCTGGACGGCAAGGGCAAGTGGCTCAGACCTCCATTCTGGGCCTCCTACGCTGCACCGCAGCTTAGCTTGCCGCTGTGCTCACTGAATTCAATGCTCCTGGTTGCATTTGTATACTGAGGGACTCTCCAGACATTTTTGCGTCAATGCTCTGGAAATAATGTGATGCCCGACGCATCCCGAAACCACCACAATCGTGGGCTTGGTTTGGCACTTTTCTTGAATGCGTCAGTGTGCGAACGAGAATATGTTTGAATCCCTCGTGGCTGCTTCATACACCATGAGGACCAGGAGCACCAAAAGCACCATGAGCACCACCCACTCTACAAATCAGCTCGGCAAGTCGACCATTGTTCAGAGGCAAACCTTCACAAAGTGACAAACTGTGACTGTCGTCGTACCGTGAATCTTTGAACATGTTATAATTTGTTCAAATTGAAACCATGTTCAATGAGCAAATCACAGGCTCAGCTCGAAGGTGCCTCAACTAGCAGGGGCCACAATGCGGATTGCTCGGGTCACTTGGCAGGGGGAAGGGACAAAAGCTAGGAACGCTGGACATGGGCAGGCGCAAGTGGTCAAAATGGCGCCCCCTGGTTGAATCGAACCTACATCCATCCACTTCCAAGACGTGGGGGACAGCAGCCTGGGTGGTTAAGATTGCAAGCATGAATGTTA
>Ga0126342_10011508_pt1 | contig 15807 bp, 15 predicted proteins | sample Cyp1metagenome_FD_92528 | JGI IMG/M metagenome (GOLD analysis project Ga0126342, IMG submission 92528) | Coral microbial communities from Lord Howe Island, Old Settlement Bay, Australia - Cyphastrea 1 metagenome | ecosystem: Host-associated > Invertebrates > Cnidaria > Coral ... | reverse complement strand
GTGATAATTGACCGTCCCACACCTGCCACACAAAACGGACTTGAAAATGTGATCCGCGGTTGACCGAAATGGATGTTTTGTAAAGCTTTCAAGAAGCATAAACTTTGTTCCTCCTGAAGTATACCCTATTTTCAGACAAATCCATATGTTGTTTTTTTTTTCATTTTCCATGTACAACATAGATAATCTATGAATATCTATGATAATATATGATCATATAATATATAAACAATTATAAACATATATAATATAGATATGATACAAAAACATGTGTGACATGACATATAGCATATAGCCCTATACTCATTACTGTCTTTTGGTGGGGACTTTACATATGATGCCGCAGGTCTCCTTGATGAAATCATGCTCTCAGGCCTCCGCCTGACAAGAAGAGGTTCGGAAGACGTCGAAATGCAGCTTGACTCAAGATGGAGCCATGTTCATCCCACTTTTCAGGATGTCTCTGCCAGCATTCTTTGGTGACAAGTGTAAGAACTGATATATTGTGCAAAAAATGAGTGTATATATATATATATATTATATGTAAGTATGTATGTAAGTATATATGTAGATATACACGGAACGATAATCATTGTAATGTGTATATAGATATTATATATATAATACATAATGGAATCCAGCTGCCTTCCAGGCTCTCTTTTGACGTTTGAGTGCTGCCAAGGAAGATGTGGTGTCCATTGGTAGCCTGGGCCTCATGTGTTTAGCTTGCGGCGCTTACAACGACAGGCCTTTTGACCTTGTTGCTTTGAAAAGGAAGATGCGTTCGAGATGTTTTCGAGATGTTTTTCCTTTGTTCAGATTCTTTTGTTCTTGTTTCTTAAGGTGTGTTGGGTGTCAGCGCGCTGCTTTCCAGTGTCTCAGTGCCGGCAGTGCTTGCCTAGGTGAGGATAGCACAGTGTCCAGCGCTGGCAGGACAGCGTGTGAAAGCTGCAGATGAAAATGATAGACAGATCCCTGTTCTGATGGGTCACTGGAATCCCTGTGATGTCTTCCCCAGCAACCATTATTCTTGGGGCATTGATGCCACCATATCACAGCAACGTGGACTTCTGACCACCGGCAGAAGAATTCTTCCACTGAAGGACCTCCCAGCCAGATCAATGGAAGCGCGTGGCACTCTCAGGAGATAATCTATGATGATTCCACAGCAGACACTGGCAGCCACATACACATTGTCTAGGTTTTCTGTGACTGAGGTTTGATGTAACGGAAATTTGCCTCCGGCATGAGCTAAAAGCCATGCCTGAGATGTTTATTGCTGAGACCCTTGTGGTTTACCAGGCTGCAGGGTGCCACTTGTCCCGCCACTGATTTGGGTTGAGAGATGATGAGAGCTGCCTTCTCAGCGTACATGTCCAGAGTTTGAAATGACAACAATGCCACAAATTTGTCACTCAAATAAATACCCTCTGGTAATTTAACATAGCTATTGAAAATGACCATTTATAGTGGATTTTCCCATTGAAAATGGTGATTTTCCATAGTTATGTTAGTTTACCAGAGGGTATATCCGAACCGTTCGGCCAAATCTGGTGATCTGTGCTGCTGCCAGCATGCTTGGACCAGTGCACAGCCCCAAAAATGAGTCGCCTGACTCAAATTCTCGTTGTATTCGCTCAAAGGCGAAAAAAATCTGTCAGGGAACCATGGACTCAAGCTATCAACCAAACTATCCCGCAAGACAGTATACCTAATGAGACCTAATGGATACTGATGCCAGGCAGCAACGTGGCTGTCCAATCAATTCACGTTTTCCAGACTCGAATCGGGTTTAGCTTGGCAGCTCTGCACATCCTGTCTGAGACTTTCAAGCCCTTTTGTTTCCAAGTGGCTCAAGTCACCTGATTTATTTCTAAGCCTTCCCGATGTTCAACGACTACAGTCGTTTATTCACATGTCAAAATCAAAATCAGAATCCAAGTCTTGTGATGTGCTGATTTGTTCACTGCGAGCTTCAAAGAACCCCCAGGGTGAAGTAGTTTCTGGACAACACCAGTGAAGACCAGGGTTCACAATGAACCTTATGCAAAAGATGGCAAGATCATGCAAGATCCATGAATTTGAAGGTTGGGAATCCATATCCATCCATATCCGTATCTGAAGAATGTTATGTATCAGCTCGATCTCTTCACCTTCACGGCAGCGCCAAAAGAAGCTGCACCATGGTGTGCTGCTGGCAGGGCTTGGTTCCACGGAGTTCACACAAGACTCTTGGTTCCATCGTCGCAAAAATTCTGACAGGCTAATGGGTGATATCGGTGAACCTTTCCTTAGATTGGTTTCTTGATTTCTTGATGGTTTGTAACGGTGTTTTTTTTGTGTTCCTTCATGTTCCTTCCCTTCCACGTTGCTGGGGCATGTTCGTTTCTGTTCATAAAGACTCATGAAGATTGGTGGATATGAAGCAGCATCAACATCACCAATGTGCAGCCTTCAAGATGATTCAATGTGCGAGTGATGCGACATGTGTTTTCCGACTGGGAGATGCGTTTGAAGCAGATTCATGTCTTGTGCTGTAAGGGTTTGAAGCAGAAATCCAGGGTAGCCATGGGCCATGGGTACCCCAAAATCAAGTGGTTCATCATCATTTTCCCCGTGAGAAATACGCCATTTTCAGACACAACCACTGCTGGTCTCCATCGTGCTTAAGCTTTTTGTCCTGCATTTCAGTGCGACAAGCCGCTTTGGCATGCTTTGGCCCTCACTGAGGAAGCTTCCAGTGGACCCCTCTTCACTTACACTGGAGCAAAAGCAGAAACTATTGGAAGCTTGGCAGAGGGAGCGGGCTAGCAGACTTTCGTAGCCCCAGTGGGCCATATATAAAGCCAGTGGACCTTAAATACCAGAATAATTCAGACACAATACCTATACATACCATTTTTAGGGGGATGAACATCCATTTACCAGCTATTTTGGGGTTCACTAGGTACCAGGGTTTTGACCCATCCCCAATTCAGAAACAAACACACAGCTGTTATGGAGATGCTATGGAGATGCTCTGGATTGCAGATGTCGTGCCGACTCAGGATTTCCGGCAGTTTCTTGACGCTCAGCACCAAGATGTACCTGATTATGATCTTTTGCGCTTCCTGCGAGTGACCAGGATGGCAAAACATGGCAAGCTTGTGGGTTGATGTCTTTGCAGAAACTACCTCGACGTATTTGAATACACATAAGATAAACCAGAGAAGGACTTGTTGCCTTGGCAGTAGCCAAACATATCCAAACTAAAACAGTTACTGCACATACAGTCACAAATGCGGTCCTTTTTCTTCAAACGTGAAATGTGTGAAAGTTGTCCACACAGCTCTCCAATGCTTTCCCATTTCTACCCCTGAGGCGAGAAAGTGGGATATCCCAGCCGCAGTGATGCAGTTCCAGGACTTGAGGGGTTAGTGGCGGAAATCCTGATAGCTACTTTCACAGTGAACTCAACGAAGAAACCTTCATGAGTCATTCCCGTGTACACTCGCACGTTTCAAACATCTAGATGTCCAACTCAAAAGTCCTTTCTGACATGTTGATTCCAATCATTTCCAATCATTTCCAATCATTTCCAATCATTTCCAATCATTTCCAATCATAAGCACCAAACTTGATCGATTTTACTTCTGCAGATTGAATCCTGTCGAAATTTGGTGTCCAGGATACCTGCGCCTGGCGCCTGGAACATGATATCGCCCGGATGCGGCGAAACGCGCCCGGACCCGAGGGACTCTTCAGTTGCAAAGACTTGGACCAGGCGGCGATGGCGGAGCATACCAGGGCATGGCTGCTATGACCTGGAAATGAGATGAATATCATGATTCTATATGATTCTGATTAAAGATGATTAAAGATATTTGAAACATGAAATCTGGTTGTGATATGAGTGTGAGATGTTCCAAGTTTCAGTATGTGTTCCTTCTGTAGTTCATGACACAAGCGGAAATTCGTCTTAGAGGAAGGGGTGAGAGACTACTGATTCCGTGGGATTGATCCTGGTAGGACACTGCTTCCAAGCTCTATTGTGATGGAGTGGAACGCTTTCCACATCTGCGACTCGTGGACTCTCGCGAAGATGAGGGTGCTTGGCTCTTCTTTGGCATGGCCGACGCTTAGCTGGTTTGGGGAGCATCACACGGAGCATCGGGACCATCCCCAGCAACTGCAGCACTGTGCTGCCCCCATTGAGGTGGCCTTTGGGGTTGACAAGCAGGGCCGACCCATTCATTTGCAGAAATCTGGCTTGGCGAGTCATCGCTTCGCCCAGATGTATTCTTTTGCTGGGCAAAATGTTCCTTAGCTTATTTGATGTAAGAGTTGGATCAGCATGATCAGCAAGGCAGTTTTAGTAAAAATTATCTGGTGGTTTGATGCAAGACCTTAACCTGGTGATTTCAAGTCTCCTGTTTGAGATGGGTTGAAACATGTTGAAACCTCCAAGCAGAAACCGGACACAGGCTGAGGTTCATACCTTCCCGTTGGATCCGGATGTATGGCCGATGCTTTCAAACAGAGTGCTGCACCCGTGTTGTGTCAACTAAGCCTTGCCACAAGATCATCAATGATGGCTACGTCAGAATGCAGGAGACACTGCTTTTAAGCGACATGCAGAAACACAAAATATCTACAAACCAGCAGAAGATTGATCACCGTTTGAACCGATGACTCGCCATGTGTTTTTTGCTTGTCATGTTAAACGAGCCCTTTCTGCTCCTCCATTTCGAAGGTTCCAGACCCATTGGAAATACCGTGGCTGATCATTTTCCTAGAGATGGCCATTGATTTTTCCGGCCCATGTTTGATTTCCCAAGGGTCATCCCACTTTTTTTGGGATTATAGCGCTTATAGTATGTATATAACTCTTTACTAGCCACAATTAGTTCACCCATTTATATGATTCATTGTATAAAATTTAATATAATTTATATATTAATTGATATATGGGGTATCCCATGATATCCACCATTTTAGGGACAGCGTTTCGCAATTTCTCGCAGGAGATTCAGGCAGCCCGGATGCAAGAGTCTTCAGAGCGCCTTGGGAAACGAGTCACGCAGCAGGCAGGTGGTGGGTACTGGTACCTTTTCGGCGGATTGCACGGCTGAGTGTCTGGAGATTGAGCTGTTGTTGATCCATGAATTCGATGTCATTCTGTGACATTGCCATTGTTTTTGCCATTTGAAATGGTGTAAACCACAGTAAGGTTGATTCTTTTTCTGGCATCCTTAATCGATTTTTCTTGAACGCCGACAGATTCACCTAGACCCACACCTTCAACTGGAACCATGGTACAGAGAGTTGCTAAAGTTTTTCTACTATATATCATATCATATCCCCGATCTCACACTTCACTTTCAGAATCACTATTTATTTACAACAAACCATTGTCAAACTCTGCCGCCCAGGCAACTCAAAACCCAACACTTCCTATAGGCTTACTATCTTTGACACTTCCGCCACCGCCTTGTGCGGTACTACTGGTATCAGTTTAATCAAAATGAAGCAAAGATTTCCGCTGCATTTAGATGGTGATTTGGGTTGCAGGCATGACACAGGCATGACTTCCTGGAAACTGCATTTAGATGGGGGAAAGCAGATTTTCAGCACACAGGCGTGACTTAGGCATGAGTTTCGTGCTTTCCTGTACCCGCCCAGATCTGTATTCGCCAGGTGGTGATTATGGACATGAAGGGTTTGAGCTTTTGGCCCGACCCCAGAGCGATTGCCGTCTTCAAAGATTTTCTCATGGTCAGCCAGAAACTGGATTTATTCAAGAGAAGTTTTTGTTTACTGTTCGTGACATTCACCGAAGTGACAAGAAAATACCTGGTCCTCGAAATGATTTAGTTTAACTCTTTTTCAGAGGTCTTGGCAACTTTATCACATTGAATACATGGAATACGGATGTCTTCGACAGTTTTGTTTGCAATCTGCACTTGTACCCAGTCCCACAGTACAGTCCCGCAAATGGCCTCAGAAAGTTGTTATTCTATGAAGTGTTGAGACCTGCCAGTGGCAAGACTGCCCGGGCGATGACCCCGTGTTGATGATCATACTACCTTTTAGCCTTCCAGAGGCGCCACATGTCGTAAACACGTTCTGCAATCATCCTGCAGATAGCAACAGCACAGCTGCGGCTTGCGAATGTTGAGCAAATAAGGAAATATTATCCCGAAACTCTCGCGCTACTCAACTGCAAAAGGATGTTGATAGCTTTCCGTTTCAACTGCTTCTTGATGTATCCATTGTGGTGCCAATAGAGCCAGAGGGGTTGAATGATTCACTCTGAGAAGTTGAAAAGAAGCACTTCAGTATGAAACGTATGTATATAATTGTATATATGTATGTATATGTATGTGTGTATATATATACATATATGTACGTATGGCTCCCCATATATATATATGAATGTATGTATGGCCAGGGACACATGCCTCACAAACGGGTATTGTATTTGAATCAGGGTGTCACAACATTGGATGCTTATGCTCATTCATTATATTCTATTTGTTTGCATCACATGACTGGAAATGATTCTCCTATGCATCAGAGGGCCGGAGCGCTGGCCTTCGTCTAAGTAGGTTGCAGATGTTCAGCTGAGTCCTGTGTGTACTGCCGTCCATGTTGTACCACCAGGATTCAGTTTTTCCTGAACACACCGCCGATCTTCATGGCGATTTGGAGACTAATCAAAGATTGGATCGATCCAGCCTCTTGGTATGAACTTGAGCCACGGACTCTGCTGAGCTGAGCACTCTTGTGCAAATCTCATATCAGCACATTAAGGCACATTGATACATTTGAATACACTTGATACTTTTACATTCTCATATAAATATATGACAAATATATGTTGGTGATCTACCGGTTAGCGATTCGTTTTTGAAGAGCTACCTTCTCTTCTCTGACTCTGCCCAGTCTTTCTTCAAAACATGACCTGCAAGGTAACGGCCAACAAAATGCATCTTCTGGGAAGCGAGTTTCAGAGTGAGCTTCTCGAGCAGCCTGCCACAACCCGTTTTCTGCATACCTTGCAGTTTCAAAGAAGTCAAGAAGTTGTTTGTTGTCTTGGGTCAAAAGGAGTGCAAGAGAAGGACATGATCACAATTGCAATACACCTTATAATATATATATATATAATATGTATATTGTACATGGTATATGATGTGATATGCAGTGCATGTTGATATGAAATACGTCAAAAATAATGTTTCTTGAAAGTTCTCTTGTTCTGAGGTATATTCATCCTGATCAGCTACCCATTGAGTATGGCGGCACCAATTCCTTTGACGGCCGGGGAAAATGGGATCATGAAAACAGTGTGCGATTTCTCACATTCCCAGATAGCTAGTAGTCCCATCCCCCCAATATTACTAAATATGACTAAACAGCCCCAAGAAACACTATGGCATCTATGGTCTCTGGTTGGTGGTTTGGAACATGACTTTTATTTTTCCATTTCATATATGGAATGTCATCCTTCCCATTGACTAATAATTATTTTTCAAGATGGTTAAAACCACCAACCAGGTCTACAGTTGTTTTTTTTTCACCATTTTTTGATCATTTTCCTGCTGGATTCACCGTCCAGTCTTTGCTTGGCCTCAAACCCTGGACGACTACCGGCGCTGCTACGAGACTTGTGCGAGGGCGGCGGACAAACTGCCTGGCAGGAGAAATTGGGGGCGGCTCCAAGTCTCCAAGTTGGATTCAGTCGATGTATGATGATGTTTCAATATTGTTTTATATTCAAAAATGGTCAGGTTTTAAGTGGATGAATATGGGCCAATTGGACCCCCAAATCTGTTTTTTCCCTGTCAAGATGCTTTGAGTGTCGCAAACCTGCTCACCTGCCCGGAGGAAGACCAGCTTGCCACAAGGCGACAGCGTTGTGACCTGGCAGTCAACTGCAATGTGTTTAGAAAATAGAAACCTCCTTGGGGAAAATGCCACTGAAGTTTCACTGATTTCCCAGCATTCCAGGAGAATGTCTGACCGAATCGACATGGACTTTTTGTTGGGGGTCACTATACGTCGTTGTGCCGCATAGGAAGCTCCACAGCTGAGGAACGCAGTCTGTCCTCGATGTGTAAGGAAAAGAAGGACCGGGCAGGGTCGCTATGGCAGAATTTTGGGATGCTGGTGCTATGGGCAAAGTATGGCAAAGTGACTTAAAGCAGTTGCAGTGTCTTTCTATGTCTTTCTTTCCCATGCCAGTGAGAACGCATGAAAGTCAACTGCATGCGAAGGATTGCTTTCCAAATTGTTGAGAGGTGAAATAGAAATCCTTCGAAATCCTGAGATCCTTCAGGCATATTTCGATTGGTCGCCACACTGCAACTCACGCTTATTCCGTGCAAGGAGAACCAGGGCTCTCAGACTCTCTGGACAATGGCACTTTTGCTTTCGGCCGCTCAGATGAGATTGTTGCAAAGTGTATGCAGCTGTACTATTCGCATTTTGCCTTCTTAGAAGTGCTGAGAAACAAGCACCGTTTGAGTGTTTTCCACTCTGGTTGGCGTATCTTGTGATGATGTGCTAGCAAGTACCGACATATACCGACTGTTTAATGCTAGACCCAAACAAGAACAGCTAGGTCTGTACAATGCTTTTATTCCCAACAAATGGCTCATACGCACAAAAGCACCCCAACAACGTCGCTGCTTCAACGTGCGAAACGCATTGCTCTCAGGCACTACTCACCATGGTAGCTGCCCTCATGGCTCCTTCTGGATTCATGTAGTCCAAATAGTCCAAATAGTCCGATTTGCCTTTCACAATCTTTCACAGTTTGTTTGATCCACAATTGAGCGCTGGATTTTGCACTGTACCCAAGCTGCAGTTGATTGCAGTTGGTTACCTGGTTACCCTTGCTGTTACGTGGATCTGGCTGACGCTGTGGAACATGTAGATGATGTAGATGTCACTCCCAAATCTGGGGAGCTTCGCAACTTTTCCAAAGGGTCTTCGCCCGTTGCATTGCCTCCCTTGCGCCGCAGGCTAAGAACTGAATAGGTTCTAGCTCTCAGCGAAAGCGTGCCCGTGTCTTTGTCAAAAACACGTACATCAGGATGAATCAAAATATCATAAAATATCTAAGATTATAATTATAATGATTATAGATCTTGAGCTGCCCAGCAGACTTGGAGGAGAGTCGTAGCAATTGTGAGACACTCAGCTGGTCAGATTCTTGACACCGGAACCCAAGAAAGACAACCGCAAGTTGCGGGCTCGAGAGTTGTCCAAGTCTTCAGCTCAAACCACAAGCTTCTTAGCTTCTAGCACCTAAAACATCCTAAAACGTCAGGATACACATGGGGCCCCACATGTCTACGAAGAGGCGAACTATGGCGAACTGTTTGGGACGGGTTTGTATCTTTCGCTCATCCGGATGGCAATGCGTGTGACCATTTTACCAGCGCCTCTGCTTGGCAACCTGCTTCCGCTAGCAGCTGCAAGAGAGTCAGCAGGCATTGAATGCTTTGTGTCCGACTTATGTCTCTATAGACTCTCATTGCATATATTGCATCCAGTCATGTCAGAACAAAGCATTGGCAAAATGATAACTGACAGGAAGAACTGGGGTATGACCAGGCAGGAATGGAGATTCCCTTAGTCAAAATCAAGCCATTCTGGCAGTGCCTGCGCAGGTTTTTCCTTGAGAGCTCAACCTACGAGCCGGGTAGGTGTGCAAAGAGCGGCCTCGAAACTTGGCTGCGCTAAGCAAGCGAGGCCGATGATAGTTAGAATTTATAATAATAGTAATAAAGAAATTTGAAATACAAAATATATCAAAATATGCAATTAGATAGAATTATATAGGAGTCTTATATTGAAACTATGAACTATGCTACATTTATATATCATTTATAATGATATGAATTGAACATGATCATTGCCACATTTCCTAACAGGCACGGGTTTCTTGCGCCCAGGCCCATTGATCGTTTGAGACAATGGGCTTCCGGAGCTGCTTTGTTTTTTACAGGCTGAACTCTGGCAGGATTGGATTTCTGTTCAAATTGGTGTATCTTGTTTGAAGATGAACAGATCCGAAGAAGAACCATTTACCTGGAGTTAAAACTTTCAAAACACGAAGGCTTTGGAGTTTTTCTTGGCAAGTCGTTGAAGAGGTGTAAAAGCACCCAGTTCCTTTCTTTCTAGGGCCTTCGTCACGGCGGGTCTCAGCACTTGGAGGGAATATTCTTGAATTTCAATATAGGCCTTACGGCTTCTGAAGACAGGCCAATATCATGGTTGGACTGCAAACCAGAAAAAGATGCTGACTTCAATTCGATGATGTATTATTTTAATGTTGTAGGAAACATCTTGGGAGGGAAAGGTTTAATCTTGGACTTCGATTGGCAAAGAACCTTACCTTGGTGGCTCCTGACTGGGCACCAGGCCGTGTGAGCTTCTCCAGAGCAAAGTTCTTGCCCGGGAAGTTTCGAGTTCTCTCCTTCTATTTGTTGACAGACACCCAGCTGCGCAAGCATCAGAAACACCACATTTGCCTGACCCATTTGGGTGTACGGTACCGACAAAAGCTTCCTGTAAGGAATCTGCCTCAGACTAGACTGCAGCAGTTTGGACTGAGCAATTGCATGATGGCTGCCGCTAGGTGTTCCAGAGGTAACGTGCTAAAGCCAGCACCTCTTGGTACGCAAAAATCAGTACCGTGGAAATGATCCCAGATCAATCCCCTAGAGCCTTTACTCCTCAAGGTTTTTCAAGAAAACATGCACAAAACAGGATATGCTTCATTTGTTTGCCGTAGTTGCATATTCTGTTTTTGATCATTGCCACATTGCCCTTTGTGAATTGTCGATTTCTGGAGGAAATCAGCGATCCTGCCAAAGACACTTGGAAAGCAGGGGCATGTTAAGTGCCGGGACTGCTGACACTCATGCACCCTTTCTGCTTCACTGCCATCCTAAGCACTGCTGCTACTTGGAACTGTCAGATGATCACGGAATGTTCCCAATGTAGAGTAGGTAGGTAGCATCTACAGAGAGCATCCCCATGTTCGTAGGCTTTCGATGGGTATAGCCGGTATAATATGGTATAATTGTCTTTTATTCTTCACATTGTCTGGCTTTGGCAGCGCACAGATGTCTGAAGCTGTATGTGTTTGCTTTGGCTCCTACGCACGATGATACCCCCGACGCCCAGAAAGACACTTCTGCCACCAACTCGTGAATTGATATGCAACCAGCCTGCGTCCAAACATGAAAGATATCCCCAAACTATGGCTGAAATCGATCAGCTGGTTCACCAAGGAAGTGGAAGCACACAAAACTTGGTGCAAGGCTCATAGCCTCACAGGAAGAGTTTGGATCAGCGAGAAAGGTCTCTTGCAAAAATCAGTTCTTGTAGTGAGTGGAATGCGGCTGGTGTAACCCCATCCAGCTAATTAATGTTAAACCCCTAATGGTCCCTACTATGTGTAGATAAGCCAAACCATAGGGGGAAGGGATTGAATGATCCATGAACTAAACAGGCTGAGGTCAGTTTGTCTAAAGGCCCAGTAGAGTTCCGCCTGCGAAAATCGATGGCAAACCGCGTAAATGGGTAACATCATGGGGGTCCTTGTTTGGACCCACAAAGGTCAATGGAATTCAGTCCTGAAATCTATCCCATCATGAAAACTATGAACATGTGGCATCAACTGTGGGAACTGAGGTATCAATGCGCACGTTTGTGGCACTTCTGCTGATTGCAAATCCTATGCGAATTTTGCCGCATTGCGTTTAGTGCCGGGGCAGAGGCGTTGATTTTCAGGATTACAAAGATCAGGTGACTCAGTGAAATAGATAACCAAGTTGGTGCACGAACTATGTTTAAAATTCTGCTTGCAACGACATCTACATCCACCTTCCGGAGCACATTTCGCAGGTTGCGATGCAAGTTGGATGGTGCAACCGAGCGGGTAGTAGAGACTCTGCGAGTGAAAGTGAAGGAACTGGTGACATTGGGGCAGGAGCACTGACAGTTCGGTCTGGACATTGCACTGTGTTGGTCAAAATCTCGTCGTTTCAGCAGAGCACTGACAGCGCTCTTTCTATTGGCAAAGCATTCCAAAGCTAAGGGCAGGCAATGTGTCAACAGCCCAAGCCGATCTTGAAATATGCTCAAAAAATCGACTGAGAGACCATTCTGAGATGATAAAACATGATAAAACATGATAAAACTCATATACAATCTAAGATACGATAGCTGCAGAGGATGACCCCAACTGAATCTTGGGCATCAACCAATCCTGTTGCAGATATTGCAGGAACAAGAAAATGCCTTCGACCTGCAACATCGGGGAGAAGATCTTGAACCCCAGGAGTACCGTGGCCTGTGGCACACATCGGAAAGGAAGCCTCAAGACAACTCTCGAGAGATTGATCCAGAGCCATTTATCATGGGTAGTCACTAGATTTTGTTCCTTAGACTTCATTTCTTTGTCTATGAATCTCAAACCTCTCCGCCTCATACTGTACGGATCTGTACGGTGTAAAAAGCTGTACAAAAACAGCATTTGGCACTTCTCATTCCGCCGTAATTTGCGCCCTGTCTATGCGGGCTTTGTCGCAGATGGGCAAAACGGTTGGAAGAGCTAGCACACAGAAGATCTGGGCGGCTGCTGGATATTCGCAGTCCATATGATGCTTGGCCGAAGCACTTGGCCGAAGCATTTGCCCTGCCATGGTTTCAGTTGCTATTCCAACCATGCTGGGCATTTCTTTCTGAGACTCTGTCCTGGCTTATACTTGTCTCGAAACAAGGAGAGTTGCAGGTGTAACAAACAGATGAGCATTTCGAAATCTTGTCCTGTACAAGTGCCAGCCACAGATCCACAGTATGTTTCAAGCATGTTGGAAAGTTGCAAGGCCCTTGGCCCACAGAAAACATGAGGCCATGTGCATTGGAATCCCTGCAATCACTCCATCATCCAAGATCCCATTCTGTTTGGAATCGCCCAGTTTGATGAGGAATGGGATGTTGGTCATTTCGAAGGTGCAGAGCGTCCAGAGTGTGAGACCTTTGCTGAGATGACGCCAGAGACCTTGGGCTTGAGTGATGCGAACAAAGAGGAACCAGTGATGATTTACTGCACTGGTGGCATTCGCTGTTCCTCTGCAGCAAAGGCCTGAAGGGTTTGCAAAAGCTCCCAAAACATAATATGTGTATATTATATACGTACATATAATATATATATATATATACGATTATATACGTATATTGGTGGGTCTCTGTGAAGATAGAGTACCCCACGATCCGATGGTTAATTTAGTTGTCATTTTCTCATTAAGATTGGCAATTTTGGGAGTATACCCCATTTTCAGACACCTTTTGGCGTCAACCATCCACCTTAAGCTGAGGTGAGTTTGTTGGTGCTATGCTGAAGAAGGAAGGCTTTCAAGATGTGTGCAAACTTCGAGGTGGCGTGCAACACTATGGCAACAGCCTGGGTGCACGCCATTGGGATGGACGCTTGTTTGTTTTTGATCGTCGCGACAGCATCGCCGTGGGCAAGTACGATGAAGCTTCGGTGGTGGGAAGGTGCCATGTGTGTGGGAAGCCCTGTGAAGATGTGTGGAACTGCCACAACTATGAGTGCAATCGCACTATGGTGGCCTGCGAACAGTGCATGCAGTCCATGAAAGGCTGTTGCTGCACCTTGGTCTTAAGGATGAGATGGGCAAGTTGGGCCTCCCAAAGCCTGGGGATGCAAGGATCAAGGTAGTTCGCCTTTTTCTTGGGGTTATAAACATGGAGACACATACATCAGGTTATGAATAGGTTCTGTCCTCTACTGATTGATGATTTGACCATTTGACCCGGACACCTATTGCTGTGTCCTGTGTTATACTCATGCGTCAAAACTCAACGCACAATTTTGGTTACTTTCAGCATGGATTTGTGAAGCTGACCCCTTTTTCTCTCATGGCTCCATTAAAATGGCCATAAAAGGTACGGGTACCTTTTGCCGATTTTGCCGATCCCCAATTTCCATTTCCAGACTGCGTATGAAGCATATTGAAGCATTCACTTTGGCGGGGGTCAAACATGGCAACGTGGCAACTGAGGTGCTGATTGCCAAGCATCCTCATCCATCCGTCCATTTGAAGCGGATCGTCGAAGGGGACGCGGCCCTGGTCGTTTTCTGCCTGCCACCGAGGTCGAAACTCAGGACGGGGGCTTCGGAGGACATCCTGGTTCATGGATTCAGGGAGCGCTAAGCTGTCATCACCGTCACTTGTTGTCCAACCATCCAACCATGTCCAACCTGTTTCCGACAGGGCTTTGTTGGATTTCACTCCAATTGCTACTGCCAGGCCAGACAGCGGCTTGCAGAAATGAGGGAAAAAAGTCGTGCAAACTCTGTTCAAACAGTCAACAGGAAGTTGCTTGGTCATACTGCTGGCATTTTCTCCCCTTTCCCGCTTGAATTCACAGGCAGAGCGAAGCGTATGTAGAGATTTGTTGAGCCTTTGTGCAGAGGCCAATCAAACAGAATTAATTAATCGAAGAACATCGAAGCTTAATCCATCGACCTCAATGATGCAGGCCAAGTTGAAGTTGTTTTTCTTACTGAACTTTGACATACTCATGACATACTTTGGCTATTTTGTGGTAGACCGGTGCTGCTGGCTCCCAAGTCGTCGCCGCCGGTTTTCTCCCCGTGTCACCGACGCCATGTCGCACCGAAAGTTCGAACGACCTCGTCACGGGTCCCTGGGATTTTTGCCCAGGAAGCGAACAAAGTACCTGAGCTGAATTTTGTCATAGATTGGTGTTTTTTTTGTTGTTTTCTGATTGGGTACTGATCAATCCCTGAGGTTTTTCTGACTGTGTTTTTTTTGTCTGGGATTTGATCATAGTGACGCTGAATGGACAGAAAATGTCAAAGAAGTACTGCCACTATGACTGAGTTATACTGAGTCATGAAATTTGGGCAAAGACGATGCTCCTGAGCGCTTGATTCCGAGGCATCATCACGGCAAGATCAAGAGCTTCCCCAAGGATGATCCATCCAAGAAGCCCCACTTCACTGCGTTCATGAGCTACAAGGACAGCAGCTCTGAGATATCTGAGATGCAGATGCATCCCATGAACATTTGCACACCCAGCTACTGTAGGGATGTGTGATGAGATGTCGCCATTTCCCACCGTTCAGCCCCCCAAGAACAGCGCTAGGCTGGCATGACCCACATCGTGCGGGAGGTGGATAGGCCTGGCTCAAAGCTGAACAAGAAAGAGAGCCTCTGACACAGAAGGGATGTGCAAATGGGTCTGTTTGAAAATGTGGTATACTTTCAAATTGCAATTTTTAACATGAGGAACATGACGATAAACCATCACTTTTTTAGTACCGTATTTCCAGACAAACCCACATCTTTCAAGCGGTTTAGTTTACAGATGTTTATAGCAATCCATGAACAGGATGAGATGCAGCCATGCTTTATGCCATAGATTTTGTGGCAAGATACTGGAAGGTACTAAAAGAGAGGCAAGGAAGGCATGTTTACAACACTCCATTCAGAAACTTGTCAGGACCATGTCATTTTGATCCATGGTCGATTCATGTTCGATCCATTGATATTTTTGCCAGGATCCATTTTTGATATTTTTGCCATATATATATATATATCTATCCATATATATATATATATCCATATATATATAATGTATGTATGTATGTATGTATGTATGTATGTATGTATGTATGTATGTATGTATGTATGTATGTATGTATGTATGTATGTATGTATGGTATGTATGTATGGTATGTATGTATGGTATGTATGT
>Ga0126342_10011507_pt1 | contig 15808 bp, 14 predicted proteins | sample Cyp1metagenome_FD_92528 | JGI IMG/M metagenome (GOLD analysis project Ga0126342, IMG submission 92528) | Coral microbial communities from Lord Howe Island, Old Settlement Bay, Australia - Cyphastrea 1 metagenome | ecosystem: Host-associated > Invertebrates > Cnidaria > Coral ... | reverse complement strand
CCACTTCACCATTTGATGTCTTTTTGCATGTTTTCCATTTGAGCTGCATTTGAACATATCCTGATCTGCAGCTGCCCCTTTCAAGCATTTGACAATTCGCGACTTGAAGGAAAACACTGAGGAACTGTTGCATTTCGCACCTTGCCTGCACCTGCCGACGAGCACTTACCATCAAAAAGGTCGGAATTTTTCCATTGATGGGTTTTCCACGTTTTTTTTTCCATGTATTTCTACGGTCGGACCCGAAGCATCCTGGCTATCTCAGGAGCTTGCAGCTGAAGCTTGGCCGAAAAGCTCCATGGGAACATGGCCCGTTCTCACGCACATCTACCGCAGGCGTGGAGGATCCGTTTCTCCCTGCAGTGTTTACAGGGCAGGGTCAGTTCAGCCATGGAATTTGGCGGTCTTTTCCAGCAAGAAAACTGGCAAAATGATGGGATTATTCATGACTCATCCCCCCAAAGATGGTACAAATTGATGTATCCCCAGTAACATGAGCTGCCCTGAGGCGACCGTGTGGTGTGACGGAGTCTGGGCGAGCCAAAAATTTGGAGAAACTGGCAAAGATTGGGGCTTCTGCCAAGGGCTAAGTGTTCTGAAATGGTGCACTGCTTCGGCAGCTGTGCTTTTTAGCTCTCAGCTCGTGGCGTGGCCTCAGGAGATATCGCCTTTCTTTTTCCCCGAGGAGGCTGGTCGAATTTCAGTTTTCGAATGTCATTGGAAATGTCACAAAGATTCACTTTCCAGGGTTCAAAAACATTTCAACCACAGATGCCTGGTGGAAGTTTCTTCTTAGTTCGAGGTGCCTTTTAGAGTTTTTTTCCAAGTCCTGACATGGATTGAGTGCTTTCCAGGCCGCAGCTTGTTCGGCCCTTGCCTCGGAGTACAATAGTAGTAGATGTCTTCTTTTTCCCATGCTCGTGACATACAGGCATACAGGCATATTATATATAATGATGCATGATGCATATTGATATATATATATATATATGATATAGTTTATATAGTTGATATATATATATATAATACATGATGTTATATTGATATAATATGGCATATTGATGATGCATCATGCCCTTGAGGTCACCTTGATCACCGAGCCATCGATGTCATTGGCTGGGCAGCACTGGCCTGCAGTTGCAACTGACGCATAAATCTCTTTGAATGTATGTCATATTATGTCATTTAGTATGCCAAGCATTTGTACAAAGCACACATTTTCTTTTTGCACAAAAACTTTGGCCAATATTCAACGATTCAACTGATACTTTGAATCCAGGCAAGTTATGAGTATCGCTCGGGATGGAGAAGGCACTCTGGAGAGGATCTTCCTCGATGGTAAGCAGCTTGGATGGTCGGTTGGGGGACTGTTTCATACTGCAGAATGGCAATTTTCAATGGATTGGTTGGGATAATCTCAGCCAGAAACCATGGTTTTTCCCATGGAATATCAGAGTTTCCTGTAAATTTTCCCTGAAACTATATATATATAATCCATTGAAATTTTGAAATTCTTATCCATTCCACTGATAATTCCAGATTCAAGGGGATTGAGAATGATTTGCAACCGAGATCAGTTGCCTCCAGAAGCATCCAGCGATGTTGCTCAGGCCAGCCAGTTCACTCGTGCATGTTTCTGTTTTAATTTCAGACATCTTCCAGAATTTATCACTGAATTACCCTCTGGTAATTTAACATAGCCATGGAAAATGGCCCATTTATAGATGGTTTACCTATGAAAAATGGGGATTTTCCATGGCTATGTTAGTCATAACCAGATGGTAATTGATAGTGAGTTGGATAGGGATCTAAATCTATATAAATCTATCATAACATAAATCTATATAGATCTAAATATCATATCATAACATTAATATCAGTAGAGCTTCACTTCTGCCATGTTTTTTTTGGCCCAGGCTCGATTTGCCAAGGGGACGAAGTTGACCGTCATCGAGCCCATGCTCGTGGTTTCGCGCGATGGCCTCCGTGGCATGGCTGTCCAAGCCGGTGAGGCGCCGTTCCGTTTGTTTTTGGAGACCTGAAATAATCAGCCGAGTTTCCAGTTTTTGATGATCATATATATATATAATTATATATATATATATATCTCATATTTATTGTTGTTGATGATTTGATTGATGAACTTTGTTCGTTTTTGTTGGGGGGATAAAGAATTGGATCTTTGGGGGATTCTTGATGTCAGCAGAGTGGTGTCGTGGCTTAAATGATCACAGCAGGATTGGTTTTTTGTCGCTGCACAACTGCAGCAATTTGGCTTGGTGTGTGATGCAAGGAATCAAGGAGCTGCAGTTAATTACGTTCAACAAACTACTGACATAAACTATAAGCGATATATATAATTATAAACTATCCTTCTACCTTGACTGTACTCTACCTGACAGCCTGATGCACAAGATATCACGACGTCACCATGACAGTTTGGAAGGCACAATTTGGAAACAACTTGAAGGACTCGAAAGACGAAGCAGCAAAGCCTGCATATGTCCCAGTGGTGACACAGCCATGGCCCTTCGTGGAGGGAAGCTGGATGTGCAACAGATGACGTCTTAGATGCGCGGCATCTAACGTGTTGCAACTGGAGTTTGTAGCTGGCGAGCTGGCCCAAAGATTGCGCTGCACTGCAGATTCTTCACCGGTGATCAGCTTCCCCAAAAACTGGTGCATACGATTTGATGTTCCGTGAGTGGGAAGGATCCGAAGGATCTGCCGGCATTGGAGCAGCTTCTCCCAGCACTTGGTGAATTGAACTCCCGACATTTGGCGAATTTGGCTTGGTCTTTTGCCCGGAGCCAATGACGGCATGAGCTGACTCTGAATGCCATGGCTCGACGCCTCTGTGGAATGCATGCCTGTGAATTTCATCCCAAGGGACTTGCGGCCATTGCCTGGACGTGGGCGAAGCTGGCCAAGAAAAATATGGCTTTGATGGATCAGATCGCTTCACATACTTGTGTGATTTTGGGCAAAGATGGCAAAGACCCCTTTGGATCTCGCGAGCTAGCAGGGATTGTGTGGTCATTCGCCTGTTTTGCATTGTACCATGAGCCATTGCTGGATGCTTTGGCAAACAGCCTTTGCCATGGTTACATTGTTCAGAGCAGCACACGCGATCTTGCAACCTTTGCTTGGTCTCTTGCACGTGTCCGCTACAGGGATCAGCCAGTGTTCGGGATGATTTCACGGCATTCCCTGAAGCAACTCTCGAAGCGACTTGCAACACCAATGGATTTGGCAAACTTAGCATGAAGACTTGCCTCCGTTCAGCATCTAGACCCAAAGATCATGGGAGCCATCGTAGCATGTTCCTGTGAGCACATCACGGTACTTGACGCAAGACAGGTGGCAAGCATCGTTTGGTCATGTACGCAGTTGACAGTGGCACACTTACCATTGATGCCACTTCTGGATGCATTGGACAGCCCCTTGTTGGATGACTTACCTGCACAGCAAGTTGGATGGTTAGCTGACTCCATGCCTCTGCTTCCATGTCGTGGACGCCTTCCGGAACGCGTAGCTCAGAGGCTTGGTGCTTCAGTGAACATCTTGGCGGAGAGCCTTTCATCGATGGCCGCAGCTCCTGATGGCTTCAGCGAGACCTCTGAAAGTCTCCGATCTTTTGCCGAGGCCGCGTCGCGTGTTGCAGCAGACCAGCTCGGTGATTCAGGCTCTCGGTTGTTGCTGCGTACTTGTGGCATTGGAGAAATGTCACCAGCTGCAGCCATGGTGCTGAGTCCAGAGCTCCCCGTGGTTCAAAAGGATTCGAAAAGACTTCTAGTAAGAGCATCCTCTATTTTTCACATCAAAATTGGAGAAAGTGAGCTCAAAGGCACTTCTGTTGCCGTAAGTGGAGCCAAGGATGGACTTCGAGGTAATCGTTGGATTTCGCCAGTGCAGCTACCAGTTGCGAAACTCGTTGATCGATCCTTATGCGGAGAGTTTCAGCTGTTGGCAAGGCTTTGTGATGAGATCCTAAGAGGTGACTATGTGAGCTTACCCAGTGATGCTGTCGCGGGGAGCGTTCATCTGTTCGTTACCGCTACGCCTTGCTTATCATGCATCGCAGTTCTATGTCAGTTTCACCGGCTTTTCCCTGAGATCCAACTAGAAGTCTCATGGGATAGCAGTGTTAACCACCTTGCAGGAAAAGGCGTTTCGCATTCGCATGCTTTGCAGACTTGTTGAAGTAAAAGGTTGGTTGGTGCAAGAGGTGGGATGTCTGCATATCCTCAATATTTGACCATATCCCACCCTGGGCTACTCCCAGAATAGCTTAGAAGTATTTATAAGATTTTATCAGTTATAAATTCATATAAATTCAACATCTTATGATATCAATTATGCATCCAGGTACTAAGATGTGATACAATAACTGGTTGGTGGTTTGGATCATTTTTTATTTTTCCATATACTGGGAATAATCATCCCAACTGACTTTCATATTTTTCAGAGGGGTAGGTATACCACCAACCAGTTGCATGTTTGACCATGTTATACCTGTATATATATTATATATATAATATTATATATATATATATATATACATAGTATCATATTACTGGGGATGCCTATTTTTACTGGGGATGCCAAAAAGATAAGCTGTTGCAGGTAAGTGACGTCCCTGTGAGGCTCGGCGGCTTTCGGTGGGGATGGAGCCTGCCTTGGCGCGTGCCGCCGGCAACAAAGCTGTGGCCTCACAGTTGGAATCTCAGGGATGGGGTAAGCCCCAAAGGAACATGGTGGGTTTTCTAGGGCTAGATATTATATATATATAAATGATGTACAAACACAAGGACTAATATATGGATTTTGACCTATCTATATTAATAATAGCTAATAATACAAGGATAATATATGATATATATATATATACATATGTACGGATTAATCCAAATATCTATAAATGATGTAACCCCCTAGAAGATGGTGGTATGTCATTCAGTGAAATAGTGTTGTTTTTTTGTTTCTGTTTCTTTTCTGTCCAACTACTGGGCTGATGGATGAACCACTCATCAAATCTAAGAAGAACATATGACACCTCCATACCCTCCATACCCTCCATACCGGACCTGGTTTTAGTCATTCCATCATTCCTCCATTCATGGGGATAGAGTCAACTCTGAAAAATATGACACCTCCATACCCTCCATGACCCCATTTTCAATCCATCCCCGAGGAAGTTCGCAGCTGCAGCTGAGCTGTACTGCCTTGGACTGCAACATCCAGACCTGGATCTGCTGGTGCGCCACCGTGGACAGAACATGGGTGAAAATGGGTATGCACCAAAAAAGCCTTTTGAATGGAACAAAAATCATGAACATTGTATATGATAGTCATTGGATTTTGGCATGGCCTATTTTCAGACAGACCCAAGCTGGATTAACGGAAAAAACATTGAATGTGTCTGGGGTCAAGTATAAGTGTATAACTCAAAATGAACCATGCAAGGTGGTGCCCCCCAGTTATAAGTTGGTTTATAATCCCATTAACTATAGATATATCACCTATAAACCATAGTTATTGGAGTTATAAACCAACTGAACGCTATCGAACGGGGGCACCACCTTGTGTAAACGCCAAATTCTACTTAATCCCAAGACATGGTTCGGTCACTCCCTTCCAGGGTGCCGCAGCTTGCGGCTCAGGTGACGATTCTGTCCAACCGCTGCCAGGCGTCGATGTTCCTGGCCAATCCTTGATAAACCATCTGGGTATGGATCAATACCTATTAATACCATTTTTAGTGGGATGAACATCCATTTACCAGCTATTATGATGTTCACCAGGGGTACAAGGTTTTGACACACTGCCATTTGAAATCCCCATTTTTTCCAAAGGATCCTCATCATTTTCCTCTTGAAATATCTTGACATGATATGAATTAAAGCGAGTTGGGGGTGTACCGAATTTTCAAACACATCCCTGTCTTGAATTTCGAAGACTTTGTGGATTGTGGAGGGGCTGCCATGTTGAGCAAAACACAAGAGGAAGACCCAGCAAGAGGAAGATCATGGTTTTGTACCTGCCCGCTTCGGTGTCATGATTGCTACGTATCATGATTGTGCTCAAGGCGAGTAGTTTGCCAACTTTGACGTTTCCATGCGCGAGTAGCCGCTAGTTGTGGCCATAGAAGATAGAGAAGCCTGTTGCCGGATCCTTGACACAAGGCTGAAAACCAAGTACAAAAAGATGTTTCCACTTCAGCAAAACAACACCAGTAGGGTCGAACAAAGTACAAGCAAACAAATGCAAGCTTGACCCCAACCTGATAGCGACAACTCTGACATGGCAGTGCGGCTATTTCTAGCAGCTTCTGTGCAGGCCTTAAGTCTTCTGCACATACCAATGTGGGGGTTTCCTAAAGTGGGGGATCCCCAAAATCATTTATTTTTTATACTAAAATGGTCTACATAATTTGGATGATTTGGGGGTACCCGCATTTTTGGGAAACCTCCATGCGTCACTCATGGTTCGTAACATGATTGATTTGCTGTTTCGTTCTTTCAGATCCTTCTCTTTGTCCCTTTTTGGGCGCCTGATCCGCGAGCAGATCAGATCCAGCGGATTATGGCATCAACATGGATCTGTTTGATTTGGATTTCGGAGCCAAAATGTCGGCGTCAAAATTCACCAAATACCGAAATGTCAGAATTGGATGACCAGAACCGACCATAACTTGGAGGTATACCCCGATTTTCGGACAGCGACATGGGTCGATTTTGCTAAGGTGCCGATCCTGTGCATTGCACACCGCAGAGCGGCGAAGAACGATGTGCACGAAGCAGAGCTGTACGTTGATCGTGGACTGGAGAAAGGCCTGGAACATTGGGTATTCATGGTGATCGAATGGGATAATTACTGCTATTTATGGTGACTTTAATGGTGACTGAATGGTTTAAACTTCATGGACAGTGGGATATTTCAAACGGTATTTATCATCTTGTATAAATTAATAGTGATGACTGGTGACTTAATAGTGATTTATTGGTAACTTAATGGTGATTTTATGGGATATAGCTACGAAATACAGGGATACAATATAATATCAGAATATATCAGATATACCCTCCGGTAATGGCTAATAGTTTGCTATGGGAAAAATCACTTGAACCAAATTGTATTTTTCCATACATATGCCAAATTAACACAGCGTTATAGGGTGTATAGCCCCAATTGATGGCACTTTTAATCGTTATGAACCAACGGATAACTACTCGTATCCACATTCTATTTTGGTATAGCCGAATTTTCATGATATACCCTCCGGGAATCAAACGTGGCAAGGGAACACCCCCTTCAAATGGAGGTGTTAACGGGAAATCGTCTATAAATGGGCAGTTCGATTGCCATATTTGATTAACAGAGGGTATGACTGGTATGCCCAATTTAAAAGAAGGGAACAGTTGATATTCGCCAACGGAAAGATGGGGTACAAATTGGGACTCTATTTTCAGACAAGCCCGCAGAGAACCCAGACTTAAACGCTAAAACATGATGAGCAAACGATAACAACCAGGTTTATCGAAGATGAATCAGGAAGGACCATCGACATCATTTCCATTCATTTCCAGGGTTTGAAGATTTGGCAAAATTCGGAAAATGTCACTGCTTCCTCAGGCCACGTGCTACAGTTCCTGCCCGCATCGTTGCAAGAGGAGGGTGAGACCTACAGGCACCACATCCTTTTGCCAACATATTTTCATAAACCACTCATATTTTCCTGGCTTATACCACCCATACAGATGGTAAATTTCGGGATGGTTCACTATTGCTACGCAACATCACCGGGAAGCTTGCTGATCTTTTAGACAAATCATTTATATTCTAAGTCATTTGTTATAAGATTTGTGGTGCGTTCGTGCTGGGTTGCATGACGGAGTCATTGATGCTGTTGCCACGGGTTCTCTTTCGATCTCCCCTTCTCATTTTTTCCGATCATTATGACCCTGATTTCAGTAGGCTCCCTTCAGACAGCAATGGCAACAATGGCAACGGTGGCTTGATCTGGGGCATCATCACCGGGGTTGTGATTGTTCTACTGGTGCCAGGCTCAGTGATTCCGTAAGGTAGGTTGGAACGCTGGAAGTACTGTAAACTCCCAGGAAACCTGTCATACCGGAGTCATAGCATATGAAAACATCATGTGATATGAGCTACAGCCAAAATTTACCGTAATGGAAAGTAGTATTCGAGACATCTTTATTTTTTGGAACTTGAGCTGGGGCTTGGAAAACGATAATACACTCTTCAAGAAACGATAATATTTGCTACGTATATTCCCCAAACCTGAAAAACGATAATACACGCTTCAAAAATTGATGACTTGGAGCATCTTGGAGCTATATACTACATATTGACCGTGGCTATATATATATATATATTTACATCTTTACAGGCATGTCAAAGGACTCATGATTTACCATCTTCTTCCCGAGCTCCAACATTGTGAGGTGTTGTGCAGCTACTGTTATTTCCATTTCAGCCTCCTGCCCGAGCTGGAAGGAGACGGTCAATCAGGCAATGCTCAGGAGCGTGGCATGAAACATCATGAAACACCACCAAGATCCGTTAGAATGGCTGAATATTTGGCATCACTTGAGATGCTGTAGTTGATGCTGACCCTTGCTGTTTCTTTGCACAGCCTTCCAGTTCGCTCTTCGTTTGAGGAGATTGAAGAGGGGGAAAGAGGCGTCGGTCCTCCTCGAATGTCACCTGAAGATGTTGGAGATTCCTCTCCAGATTCTGCAAAGATGGAAGCCGGACAAGTTATGCGCGATCACAGCAGCTCAAAGTTCGAGATTGAGATCGACGATTTTCGCGCTTCTGGTGTGGAATTAGATGGTCAGCCGCCCGATGTCAAAGTTCAGCGCGTTGAAGAAGGCTCCTCGTGCCATTTGCAAGGCTTGCGTGCGGGAGACAGACTGGTCAAAGCTGGTAGTGGGTCGGAAATGATCAACGTAGCGGAAATGGCCCCAGCTGCTTTTCAAAAAGTTCTTCAAGCGCACCCCGTTCGTCTACAATTCCAGCGCTTTGGATTGGATGCCGCAGGCAGCGTCCTGGCGGGTCTTGGTCGCTGGACGCTGAAGGCGAAAAAGGCAGCAGCAGCTGCGATGGCCCAGGAGGAAGATGAAATCCAAGCACCACAGGATCCACAGGATCCACAGATCGCAGCAGGTGAGAAGGATTGGTCCGATGGCATCCCAGAGGTTGAGAAACGGGTCTTTCCACGACCAAATTTGGTGAGATACAAATGGGTCTTGCGCACCTGCTTCGAACATGATTGGAAGTTCATACGCCACTTGTCTGACTGAAATGTGGAGACTAGTGATGAATAGTCCCTTCCCCCTAATATTCAACACCCCCAAACGGAACCATGGCTTAGTAAGGAATTTCCACATAATTGGGACCATAGATTGGGGGTGTTAAATATGAATGGGGGATGGGATTACTGATGACTACTGTTGTGATTTGTTGCTGACATGGCCAGCCAAGGTCTACGACTAGTGCGAGATCTGAAGTTTACTGAAGCAGAAGCAGATGAGGCATGGAGGGATCACTGAAGCTGATACCCAATGAGGCAATGAGAGACACTCTACAAAATCTTGCCGCATGTGATGTGCAAAGAAGGTCAACGTCCAGATTCGCAGCTTGTGAGGCAGAGCAATGCCTGAGAACGAAATACATGCTGCTTGGCTTTGTGGACTTTGGTGCCTTCTGCCGACGATACTCACTAGTCAGTCCTTCCGTTCCTTTCGTTAATTTCACACACTTTCAGAGCTAACAAATCCACCAAACTGATATACCGTAATTGTAACCCCAAGAATGGCCCATTTTTGGAATCAATCGATCTTGTATTTGGCAGGGTCTATGTTAGTTGGGGGGTTGGTAGCATCTTGAAGTATTTGGTCAAACTGGCACACAGATCTTGGAATGTGTGAGTAGCCTCTAGTCTACAGCTAGCAGCTAGCAGCTCAGGTGGGTCCTACCACTGTACCGAAAGCTGTCCTCAGAAGAGACGAGCGAAGGTGGCTCCTCACCGGATCATATCAGTCAGTGTCTTGGACAAGTTGGTGCCATCGGAGACGCTCCATGGTTGACAAAAGGACGAAAGAAGGAACGGACTGCCATGGTTGAAGCGGGTCACAAGTCTTTGCCAGACCACTTGCCGCAATTTTTGTCCATTTTACTGCCTGGATTCTCGAAAACATCGATAGCTTTTCGCTGGACTAAACCCAACAGATGAAAGCCTTGCTTCTCAAAACCAAAGGTTTGGTGTGAGCAAGCGGTCCCTCATGAGGATCCTGGGGCCGGAAGGCCACTCGTTTGCAGAGCAGTGAGTTTGGGTCGAAACAATAGCAGCCACTGTTATATGAAAAGTACAACATCAACCCCCGACGAATGAACCCTGATTGCTTCAAAAAAAGGTGGAATACCACCAAAAAGCAAGTTCGCTTCCACTTAAACAAACGCCCACGCCAAGGTATCAACATCTTCGACAAGGCCACCATGACGCAAGCCAAAGCCAGCGAGCTGTACAAGCAAGCGAATTGCGTGCCCCAAGATGTTGCGGGATTCAAAGTGCCTTGACATGGGGAGAATTGACCAAGAAACAGCAAGGACCTCGAATTTTAGGAGGATTTAGGAGGTATTTACCAAAACATGTGGAAGTTTCCTAAGTCATGGGGGTACCCCCAAAGCATCCAAAGTTAGACCATTTTAGTATTAAGGCCTATGCTTTTGGGGATCCCCGCGAATTAAGAACCCCCCATGTGAGGATATTGACCAATTTATATAGTCCAAAGACGTGGGAATATTGAATGCCAGCAGTCAAGGAATATCAGCAGCATTCAGCTGCCAATGAGAAAGACCACAGACGGACCAGCCACATTTGTTTTTGGATCGTGTCCATCCAACTTTTTTTGGGGCCATTACCCTCTGGTAATTTAACATAGCTATTGAAAATGGCCATTTATAGTGGATTTTCCCATTAAAAATTGTGATTTTCCATAGTTATGTTAGTTTACCAGAGGGTACCCAGGTTTGACCCCCCCAAGCCCATAGAGACCTCACCATCCGAGATGCAGGTGAGATGCGATGCTATGCTCTGCCGCTTTCAGCTGCTTCACTTCTTCATCGAATTTGGAGTCTAGTTGGGACTTTTTTCATGATCATTTGAAACATTTGTGATTGCTCTGCTTTGAGATTACATGAAATTACTGCTTTGAGGTTTGCTGAGTTGTTGGTGCGAATTGCCATTTGCAAGTGGCCTGAGAAGTCGAAGGCTGGGTACAGGGAAGTTTGATCTACATCAGTCGGAACAGCTTCTTCCAATCTCCATGTTGCAGCCAGGCTTTGTCCAACATAGATCAACATACCCCGAACTGGACACTTGAATGCGTTTATATTCATTACTCATTGCATTACATAAAATCCATCGGAATTCCATTGGAATATGAATCCATACATCATTTATCAACATTTATGTCATATTCATGTCTATGTAATAGAACAAGTTTTATCCATATTAATTTACTAATCTACTAATCCATATAGGATATTTTGAATAATACATAGTAAATATGTCATATCATGGATTATTAGAGATACTTGAATATAAATTGATTACGTCATATATTTGATTACGTCATGGATTTCTATGTCATATTTATCCATATATATATATATATTTATCCATGATATTATAATCCCAGATATTAATCCATATATGATAGTGTATCATATAAATATATGGGATTATAATATCTATTTGTATAAATGTATCATATATCCATAACCCATGTATCATATTTATCCATATATTAAATATAATCCCACCATGTATTCACCGAACCCATACTGAGAACGCCAGGCGGAATCCTTGGAGAGTCTCTTCGAGGCTGTGATTCAGGTGATTTATGGAAAAATCCTATGGTGGGACCAAGAAAAATGGAGGAATTACAGAGTAAACATGGATGTTTATTGGATATATACTGGGTATATAGTGAGTATTTATGGATGTTTATTGGATATAGAATGGGTAACCCAAATGGGTATATATTATATTAACTATAGGTATGAATTATATTGTTGCCAACTCATTGGTACTCGTAACGAACAAAAATGGATGAATGAATCTGTTACGAAAGGCACCTATTCTGAAATAATCTTTTTCAAGGGTTCCCATACCGCCAATTTTTCACGTATTGGCATGATGCAAATGAGCATGTGTGCTGTCTCATCTTGTGGCACGCTTCCTTAGTCAGTGGCCCTGCAGGAACTTGCAATACTCTGCCAAAAGTACAGTTCACCCCTCAGCGACTCCACGACTTGTCACATCTGGTCATCGCTGCTGTTCATGTGCGACGACGCTGAGGCGGAGACATGCGAGAACTGATCACTTCAGGATCAACCGATGAAGTACAAGCAGTATACGAGGCCGTAGAGCCACAAACGTGACTTGGCTGGCCATGCCAATGAGTCTTTCTGATTTTTCTCAGAAAACCTGAGATTCCGACTATTCCGAAGAACCTGGCAGAGCGCTCAGGTGGGCTGTCTTCGTGGAAATGGCATCTGTACATGAAAACGTGCAACTTGCGCAGCAAACAGGAGCCGCATGGAGCACAGCAACCCAAGCTGTGAAATGTCATTATGTCTGATTTCCTTGCCCTTGGCTCCTGCATTGAGGCACGGTGAAAAATTCATGACCTTGGAAGATTGGAGAGACTTGAAAGCAACCAGAAGTTGCCGCTTGTCAAGGACTCGAGCGCCTTTGATGCAGACTTTTGATTCATGAGACCGCAAGAATATTTCGCCGAGGAAAGCTGCTAAATCGGATGAATATCTTCGTCCTCTATCCGGTGGTCAAGAGGACTGACAGAGATAGTCAGAGATAGTCAGAGACTGTTAGAGGATGAGCTACTGAAGTTGTTACGCCAGGAAGTATGGGGCCTATACTTACCGCATGGGACTTGAACCTCAAGCAGATGAGTGGCGCTGCTGATTGGAACGTTTCAAAAGTTCTTGCCAGTTTCTCCTTTCCCAATTTGCAGGCAGTTTTCTCAAAGTCTCTCAGTGTCTTGTTTGAAGTCATGATTGCATCCGTTTTTTTTTTAAACGTGCTAAGCAGTTTTTCACCAAGGCAGTATAACAAGACGTGGCAATTGATGAGTTTTTTGGAATTCCAGCGTGCTTTGGGCGCGGTGATGTTTTTGAGCGAGATGCGGCCCAAGAAGGCGCCACTTTTTGCGGCCGATGGTTGGCGCATCTAGATGATAAAGCCATGACGATTTTGTGGTTGATATATGGGTATGGATCAATACCTATTAATACCATTTTAATGACAGCGATAATTTTAGATTGACTCTGTTGATTGATAATGTTGATTGACACTGTTCATTGATAACGTTGATTGACAATGTTGATTGACACTGTTGATGGATAATGTTGACTGATACTGTTGATTGACAACGTTGATTGATAATGTTGATTGATACTGTTGATTGACAACGTTGATTGATAATGTTGATTGACACTGCTGATTGACAATGTTAATTGATAACGTTGATTGACAATGTTGATTGGCACTGTTGATTGATAATGTTGATTGATACTGTTGATTGATACTAATGAGTCATACTGTTGATTGACAATGCTGATTGACTATGTTGATTGATAATGTTGATTGACACTGTTCATTGATAACGTTGAATGACAACGATAATGTTGATTGACACTGTTGATTGATCATAATGATTGGCACTGTTGATTGACACTGTTGATTGATAATGTTGATTGACTTGACAATGTTGATTGACACTGTTGATTGATAATGTTGATTGATACTGTTGATTGACAACGTTGATTGATAATGTTGATTGACACTGCTGATTGACAATGTTAATTGATAACGTTGATTGACAATGTTGATTGACACTGTTGATTGATAATGTTGATTGATAGTGTTGATTGATACTAATGAGTCATACTGTTGATTGACAATGCTGATTGACTATGTTGATTGATAATGTTTATTGACACTGTTGAGATTGATAATGTTGATTGACACTGTTCATTGATAATGTTGATTGACACTGTTGATTGATAACGTTGATTGACAATGTTGATTGACACTGTTGATTGATAACGTTGAATGACAACGATAATGTTGATTGACACTGTTGATTGATCATAATGATTGGCACTGTTGATTGACACTATTGATTGATAATGTTGATTGACACTGTTGATTGATACTAATGAGTCATACTGTTGATTGACAATGCTGATTGACTCTGTTGATTGATACTGTTGATTGACACTGTTTATTGACACTGTTTATTGACACTGTTGATTGATACTGTTGATTGACAACGTTGAATGATAAGGTTGATTGACAATGTTGATTGACAATGTTGATTGATAACGTTGATTGACAATGTTGATTGACACTGTTGATTGATAATGTTGATTGATACTGTTGATTGATACTAATGAGTCATACTGTTGATTGACAATGCTGATTGACTCTGTTGATTGATAATGTTGATTGACACTGTTGAGATTGATAATGTTGATTGACACTGTTCATTGATAATGTTGATTGACAATGTTGATTGATAACGTTGATTGACAATGTTGATTGACACTGTTGATTGATAACGTTGAATGACAACGATAATGTTGATTGACCCTGTTGATTGATCATGTTGATTGGCACTGTTGATTGACACTGTTGATTGATAATGTTGATTGACACTGTTGATTGACAATGTTGATTGACAATGTTGACTGACACTGTTGATTGACAATGTTGATTGACACTGTTGATTGATAATGTTGATTGACACTGTTGATTGACACTGTTGATTGACAATGTTGATTGATACCGTTGATTGACAATGTTGACTGACACTGTTGATTGATAATGTTGATTGACACTGTTGATTGGCAATGCTGATTGACACTGTTGATTGACAATGTTGATTGACCCTGTTGATTGATAATGTTGATTGACAATGTTGATGGATGATGTTGATTGATTGTGGTGATTGATGATGTTGATTGATAATGTTGTTGGATAATGTTGATTGATAATGTTGATTGACAATGTTGATGGATAATGTTGATTGACAATGTTAATATACACTGTGCATGGATAATGTGTATTAACACTGTTGATTGATAATGTTGATTTTCAATGTTTATTGACAATGTTGATTGATAATGTTGATTGACACTGTTGTTTGGCACTGTTGATTGACACTGTTGGTTGCTAATGTTCATTGACAATGTTGATTGATGATGTTGAATGACAATGCTGATTGACACTGTTACTTGATAATGCTGATTGATAATGTTGATTGATAATGTTGATTGATACTAATAATTGATACTGTTGATTGATAATGTTGATTGATACCGTTGATTGACATTGTTGATTGACACTGTTGATTGATAATGTTGATTGACACTGTTGATTGACACTGTTGATTGATAATGTTGATTGACACTGTTGATTGACAATGTTGACTGACACTGTTGATTGACAATGTTGATTGATAATGCTGATTGATGATGGTGATTGATAATGTTGATTGATAATGTTGATGGATAATGTTGATTTACAATGTTGATTAATAATGTTGATTGATAATGTTGATTGACACTGTTGATTGATAATGTTGATTGGCACTGTTGATTGACACTGTTGATTGATAATGTTGATTGACACTGTTGATTGACAATGTTGATTGACAATGTTGATTGACATTGTTGATTGATAACGTTGACT
>Ga0126342_10011506_pt1 | contig 15808 bp, 13 predicted proteins | sample Cyp1metagenome_FD_92528 | JGI IMG/M metagenome (GOLD analysis project Ga0126342, IMG submission 92528) | Coral microbial communities from Lord Howe Island, Old Settlement Bay, Australia - Cyphastrea 1 metagenome | ecosystem: Host-associated > Invertebrates > Cnidaria > Coral ... | reverse complement strand
GGGGGGGGGGGGGGGGGGGGGTCCCCCCCTTTCGCGTGAAAAATCACGTGATGTCCTTGAGCAGCCCCCCCAATACTTGCTAAAGCAAGAAGACTCCAGCTAGCTGACGCTAGCTTTCGTGATGACACCAGCATTCCTCCCTCTACCTCAGAAGCTGACAGGCGGGCCACCTCTAACGTGGGTCACGGAGATATTCAACAAACGCAGACCGCTCCCTTGACCAACAACTACGCCAGTATCTGCTGCCTGTTCCTCTGGCTGTGGACCTTTGTAGCGCCAAACCCAAGTGATCCAATGCCACCCTGGGTTCAACTTAAGCTTCCACACGCTAGTGGTGCCGGATTCGGTCACCATTTCAGCTTCACGTGGCTGATGGTCCACATAAAGAGCACCACCTTGACCCCATGCACCCAGGGGTTCTTCCTCCAGGCCAAAGATCAGGTCACTAGAAGTTGTGAGATCCACATCCAAAGTCAGCAAGGCTTGATCTGAAAATTCATCCACCTCCTCTCCCAGGTAGGCGCTTCCCACCACCGCTGCACGGCCATCCGCCATGAGTTGCCAGGCATGTGGATGATCTTCTGAAACAGATCTACCCCAAATCCAGGAGGTCACGTTCTTGGGCCAGCTGTGCCAATATTTGATGACTGACATTGGAACAGCATAGAGCGGTGGAGAACACCTTGCAGCAGGACGGTTCACACATGCACCACCTTTTGGCCTCCACTGGTTGGGTTGGCATGGAGGACATGCTTGGGGCGTTAATGCCCCTCCCCTGATTCCCGCAAGCTCTTTGGCTCCAATTTCTGACTTGCAAGTCTTGGGCTTTCGCCATCTGACCCTGATGTTGGTATGGTTGTTTCGACAGATTGAACTGGATCGCATTGAGGCGTTCGCAGCCAAGTACAAGACCTGAACATCTTGGGCATTGCACTGCCGCCTTGTTCTGCATGAGTCCCTTCCGACGCTCGCAGCAGGCGCCCAAGTGCCAGCTGGACATTTGGAACAGCGGATCACACCAGCATCGTCCAATTCGGCATACCTGGTTTTGCAATCGCTGAGGCAACCGTCTCCGGGGACCAAAAAAAAAGCAAACATCACTTGAATTGGGATCATCATCATGATCATCCCAGGTGAGATGGGAAAAATAAAAAGGTATCAACACATGAGCCACGGTCAAAACATGATGTATGTGGTATGGTCATCCATGGAAATCTTTATTGTGGGCGCACACATGTGCACATAGAAACAGATGGATCACCATCCCCCAATATGGTCAATATACCACCCCAGTTTTGACCATGGCACTCTTCTTTTCGTTTCAGCACCAATGGCATATATCAATCATATCAATCACGTGCCGAGATACTGATTGCGGCTACAGCTCAGACATCGCTGGCTCCCAGGGCTGCTCAAAAGGGAACAACTGTGACACTCTTCGTCTGCATGAGCTGTGCCCGACACCTCAAGAAGCTCCAGCCTGGCTCTGTCCTGCACTCCGTGGATGTGAACACATTTGGGGAGGTGAATGTCACACATGAAAGAAATATAATTAAAGAAAAAGGGACAACTGAACATAAACTATCATGATTTCCATTCTAGGCTAGAGACTGACTAGATCATCAATCTAAACACCACCTTGGTGACATGACCATCAGTTGAGTGCAATTGTGGTCTCTCGTCAATGAGTGGTCCTCCCCAGACGAGGTGCTGAAGTCCTTCCTGTAGGTCCAGGTAAAACTGTGAGACCCTCGAGGCACTTGGAGCCGAAAATCTTGCCAGGGAGCTGCTTGGGAGACCTAAAGAACAACCGAAAGAACAGGCAAGGACTGCGAAAAACACACACCATAGAAATGTGTATATGGTGTGTATATATATATATATATATATTATTATATACAGATGACTTAGTAAATGCACATATATAAATATATATATGTATTTATTACATGTTTGTGCGTGTATATATTATATAATTATACATAGCAAAAAGGGTCAATAACTAACCCCTTCACAAAAATTCACAGCGCATTTTACAGAACTCTGGCGGATCGCAGAGTCTATGAGCTTCTTCAACAGACAATCCTTCTTTTGATCCATGTTTCAAAGTGGCTCGGAAAAATATGTATGGATCTGAGTAAATAGTAATAATTCACTAACCTGAAACCTGAAACAATACTATATTGGGATAATTCCCATTACTAACATTTACTAACCATCATTCCAGATGGATCTGCCAAGTATTTCCACGTCCAGCTGCAGTCTTGTTCCACACAAGGTTGCCATCCATCTCAAACAGCAGACCGTCGTAGCCGTCTTCTGCATCCACGGCATAGCGGAAACGAATGTAGCCATCGCGAACAAAACGTGTGGATAGCGTCAAGAAGGAAAACAACCAGTGGAAATTGTGGTTGTCACCAGAATGTAAAAATGTGCCACTTGGATCAACACCCCACTCCGCACAACTCTTCTCAGCACCTTCCCAAGAAGGTCCTGATTCGTCAGTTGACACATTTTGGGCCCCTGGTGCAACTTCACGTCTATCCAAGCTGCATCGAGTGCTCGCAACGCGCAAAAATAAGTTACCTTGGCAGTGGAACTAAAACCTACTTGAAAACCTCTTGTATATTTTATTTTTTGTAAGAAATCCAGAAATCCCATACTAGATTGTGACATCATGCCCGTGATACCACTTGGGTAGCAGGACCGCCCAGTTTTTTTATGATCAACCAAGGTCTTGGAAAGTGCCCCGCCTGCAGAGGTTCTTTCTGTTTTGATGCGGTCTCCATCTTCGCGGGTGACCATGAAAATTGGAATGCTGGGCGCGGTCCCATTGGCTGCTGCTGGGTAAAAATGAGGCCGCTCATACCTCGGGCATTTCCAGATGCCCTAAATAGAACTGTGATAAAACATGGGGGTGTGGCTGAAATGAGGTATGCCACGCCAAATTGTTGATCGTTTACAGAGGAAATATATATATATATTGGAAAATAAAAAATAATGATGAATCAGTGGAGTTAGGGTCCCAAACGTTCAGACAAACCCAAGTAAAACCTGCTTGACTGGCAATAGTTGCAGATTGTTGTAAACAATCACTGCCTTAGCTCCAGCAGCTGCGATATTCTGCGTCTTGGTGGAAAATGGGCATTCCCCTCGGATCACCAGGACGGCGGCACCGGTGAAATTTCGCTGAAGGGATTCACAAGCCTCATTGCCCAGGATCTGCAGGGGCACCTGGGAAGATCAGAGACCCAGTAGCTCCAAGATGAAAAAAATGGGTTCATTGGGATCATCTGATCAGTTCAAGTTACTAAGGTACTAGGGCCTCTAGGGCAATATTGAGGTGGAATTTTCAGAAAGACACGACACATGTCTCGAGCCACCCCGGCGTCCAAATGCCGTAGGGTTGAAGGGCTTATTTTATGATCAGCTGGACCTAGTAACTAACATGCAGTAGTTTCTTAGTGCCTTGCTTTTTCCTTGCTGCCTTGCAAAGGAGCCTGATACAAGCCCTTCGGTCAGGCTGTTGGAAAGGTACAATAAGACGTGAACCCCACAAAAACCACATCTTCAAATGCAACAAACCACTGTTGAGGAAATGTGAGGAAGTTGGATACAGAATATATATATATAGTATCATATAGTATCATATAGTATGTCCAGTATGTGTGATGTGTTATGCTACAATGCCACAAGAAAATACTTGCCAATGTGATCGAGCTACATCCAGCGTTTGATCTGCTAAGTTCTGGTTCCAAGTGCCAGCTCTTGTTTCCAGCGCAAGTGAGTTCACGTGCAGAACACATGTAAGCCTAGCTCCTCCACCCAAGACCCAGCGTGCATCATTGGAACGATAGAGACAAGAGGTCTTCAAGCCTTCTGGCCAAGGCCTGCATTGGTGCCCAATGGATTCTCGGACATCCCAACTTGCCAGAATTTGTGACTTTGGGGGGATTGGACTGGCCAATTTCTAGCAACAACCTTCAAATTTTAATGTAAAACAATAAATCGGTGACTGGTTGGTGGGGATTGTATGACGGGACTCACAAAGAAAAGTTGTTCCATGTTGTTTTTTGTCCTGGACCAATCTCCATTGGAACCATCCACATAGAGGCCACCACCAAGGGAGAATTGCCCTCTGGGGCATGGCACGCAACTCACCTTCAGCTTGGATGACCGAAAGTCCTCCTGGTGACTGGATTGATTTGGGCATCTGAGTCGTGACTTTAGTCGTGAAAACCTGAGTCTTAGAGAGCCTAGAATAGAACCCAGGTCAACCAACAGGCAAAGATACACCAAGGCCACCAAGGACCAAGGCAACCTAGGCCCTTTCCCTCCCCAGTTCCCCAGTCAAAGTCCTTCACCCGCAGGTAGTGATTGAACTCACACGGCTGCTCACAAGGCAGGTCCAGCAGCGGCTGCGGCAACACGGTCGAGTTCTTGGCTGCCAAGTTACAGTCTTCAGCATAGGCGAAAGCTTCCCGCACCGGTCCAGCACCTGGAGGACCCTCGTGGCACTCCGAAAAGCCGTAACGGATGTCTTCACCTGGACCAGTGGCCATTGGGTTGTTTTTGGGGCGGGCAATTGTGGGTTGATACACCTGTTGATACATCTGCGGATATGATGTCTTCAACATTTTGCGAGTGCTTTTACCATGCACCTGGGTGAATTTCCTCGGACTCTAAGATCTCTAAGTGCGAATTTGTCGTCACTGCTGGGGATGCGTGCCTTGAATCCTTGGGGCCCAGATCTACTGCTATTTCAACAAAAAGTTTCGATTATTGTGCAAGAAACATTGCTGTTCGTTGGTTATGGACGTTTTTCTTTGCAATTTGTTCCGTCATCCGTTTCGAAGACTGGGACACTTCTCGGCGGATTTCACCAGGATCTCTACAAGATCTTCTCACAAGGAAATGTAAAAGACCTTGACCAAGATCTGCATGCCAGGACCCCTAAGAGAATCCCACAAGATCGTCAGAAAGGGACCTGTTGGTGGCGGAGAGGATCTTGAGGCAAGAACCTCCCAAGAGCATCCTGGAAAAGCGTTCATACAAGCACCTCTAAGACATGGCATCTGCAAGATCTTCATGCAAGGACCTCTCAGAAAGGATCTTTCCGGGATCTCCACAAGACCTTCTGACAAGGACCTGTACAAGATCATACTAGGACCTCTTAGACAGGACTTCACCAGGATCTCCACAAGATCTTCTCATAAGGACCTGTTCAAGTTCATGCAAGGACCTTTGACAGGACCTCATCAGGAGCTCCACACCATCTTCTCACAAGGACCTCTGCAAGACCTTGGTCGAGAGCATCATATTTATTTATATATATATATATGGATATATATATATATAGTATATATATATATATATTATATCAAACGGATCTCTAAGACTGCACCATGAAACTCTTGTAAGATTGTCAAAGAAGGCCTTGCACAAAACTCATAAGATCGCTTTACCAGGATCTCAGACAAATCTGCTAAAATCAGCACCACGCCACAACCAGAGCGAGCCGACATGCCCAAAGTCACGAGAGGGTTGTGCAAGCATGCGCAAGCGATATCAAACCGCGCACCGCGCCACAACGAGAGCGATATCAAGACGCTGGCCGCGCCACAGCGAGAGCGATCCGAGGGATATCAAAATTCGCGCTGCGCCACAGCAAGAGCGATGCGACCGGCCAAAATCACGAGGGGGTTGCGGGTTTCAACCACTTTTCTGTCGAGGTCTACGAAGGACTGCGCCTGCCACGAAAAATGAGCCCAAGGCAAACCGCGGCCCACACTTTGTGCGAGCCTGCGCAGTTGAAATTCACATGGACATCTCAGAAGAGGCCGTTTATGCGAGAATTTACAATGAAAATGCAGCAGACCAAGACCGGGACAACCCCGCAGCGCTCATCGTGTGCGAGCCTGCGCAGTCGAAATGCACATGGACATCTCACAAGGGAACTTTTATGCGAGAATTTACAGCCAAAATGCCGTGGCCCAGATGGAGCACCCTGATCTAACCCCAGCCTTTAACTCCTACCGTAAGAACCCCTCAGTGTGGACACACTGTTTGGGAGAAAAACGAACACTAAAAATAGGTTTAAAATCGCCAATTTTGTGACTCCATTGGCATCCTCCCCCATTTCAATACCCATACAGCTCCGTTTGAAAAATGGGCCCACCATTCACCGAGTTTCGGGTGCAGGGCCGTGCCAAAACCGCTCCAAGAATTGTGGCTATCGCGCAGGCGCGAAGCGCTTGAAGCATCAGCGGCAAGGCATCATAGCGACAGCGATGTTTTTGCTTTATAAATTCATGAATGTGATGTACATGTTTTTTTGCATATTTTGGAGCTTTACACCACTGAATATTTATTTCATTGTTTTGGTGTTGGTTTAGTGGCAATACATCCAATTTTGGGGATGATGATTAAACCACAACCCAATTGCAGGTCTAAATTGTTCTGGGAGTGATCCAAACCCACTGGTTGACTGGTCACATGGCTGCATGCAATTATGGTTTCTTGTTTCTGCTACCATCTGCTACCACTTTAAGCCAGGAATGCTGCCGACAAGAACCGGATCCAACAACCCTCTCCTACAGAGTGGCAGACATTGGCTACCCGATTACCCAACGACATCTGCAATGATTTGGGCCCGGGGATGCCGTAATCACGACAGAAACGGGCCACCCAAACGCCGCCTCGCCCAAGAGGCGCACCAGGCGGTACCTGTCAGTGGTGAGAGAAAGGTAGGTCTAATTTGACTTTAGAATGTGCATACATAGCCAACGCAACCGTCAACACGACGTTCAAAAACGTCGTGTTTTTGCAGTTCCCTATGAGTGAAGGATTTCACATCTTATAAATTCGATTCATATTACCGGGCTACTGAACACAGATCTTCTAGAAGCTTTGGAAAAGGCTTGCAGCACCGAAGAACGACAAGTGGTTGGCAGCCCAAGTTTACTCGTCTTACATTATTCACCTTTTTGGGGAATCTGCTGAGATTCTCTATCCCTATATTCTTCCACTTCTTCCACATGCTCTTGGCCTCGCAGAGCCCCAGCCGCGCCGGCCACAAGCATGGATGCCTCTCAGTTCGTTGGAGTTGGGAGAAGCAAAGAAATAACGTCAATGACGTCAACATACTTTCTATCTTATGTATGGTGGTTGATAGATTTTGTTTCATCCAGAAACGCCCATTCTTCGCTGTATATGTTGAACTCGGAAAAAATGTTCGCGAAGGATTGAAACATGATATGAACGATCTTTTGGAATTGCCTTCTCCATTCTGGACTACAACCTTATATAGATTGATGTGAACTGCATGATCATGCCGTAAGTTCGTGCAAAGGCCATTCTCTTAGATCATCCGTTCGCGTCGCACAATAGTCATGATAAAATCGGCTGTTCCCGCCGACCTTTGACAAAGGATCCTCTAGGCACCTCTTAGATGTTGACCTCGTTACATATACACCACACGGGTGACACCCTGCACACGCAACTCGCAACTGTGGTGCCGGGTCCATTGTCCTGAATATACCGATGCCGCATAGCGAGGCACGAATTCTCAGGCGAGGCAAGGATGGCTCAAAGCGGTTCAGGGTGTCATGTGGAAAGCTTTTGCTTAGGCATGAAAGAAATCAAAGTGCAAAGCCTGGTTGAATGCGAGATTTTGCGGTCTTAACACATATTCTGCGAAAACTGGTTGGTATTGTTAATTAATCATGTTTATGCACCATGTACAGATCATATTCAAGGTTCGGTTTTGAAAAGAGTACCTGACTGATGGCACACCTGAAGCGATTCCTTTTCTGCATGGGAGAAATCCCCGAAACTTGAAACAAGCTGGCTCAGGCTATGTCAAAAGAGCCTTGAGCCATGCCGATCAGCGACGCCAAATCAGGGACGCCGTAGTTTGGAGGATACCCCGCAAAAAAAAAGTGTTGCAACTGTGAGAGAAAACCCAGTGGGATCTGCAAATTACATAAGCCACAGCCATGCAACCAGTATCAACCAGTAGTTTTGTTGATGCCGTGCAACTGAATCATCAGTGCAGAACGATCAGACACACTTTTGACATCGCTTGATTTTTTCTATGTACAGCTGGAGACCTCTTGTCCTTCCTCTCCCGAGTGCTCCTCTGAGTCAGAGTCCTGGTTTGTTCCACCAAGAAATGGATCAAGCAGTTTGGCCCAAAAGAAACAATTGACACACAAAGTTGCATGTGGTTCTTGAACCAAAAAGAATGGGTTATATAAATAGGTCTGACTCCGTATGGATGGATATGAACTGGTATTTATGATCCGCGCTAAGCATTAACCCTGAATTGGTGCAAAGAAACTGGCTTGCACACGATTCCACTTCTGCCAAGCATCCATGCCTGGAGTGAAACTCAGAATCAGGGCTGTGAAGCATTGAAAATCAATATCAATATATATCAATAAAATAGGATGTTTGACCATGTCTCTAGATCCAAACCTGCCTCAGCGCTGTCCAAAAACGCCCTGATCTGTGAGTACCTCAGATCAGACAGCTAGCCCGTCGTCAGGAGAGTGCGTTGGATCAAAAGAGTTTGTGGACGTGGTGGTACTTGAGAAGGTGGCAAACTGGTGGACACTGTGGTTGTAAGATGTTGCAAGCACTTACTATCTTTCCACATCTACAGGTCTTCATGGAGAAATAGGAGCCACGATGAGTGCACGTTGCTGTAGGTATATGGCAGACGTGCTCTTCCAAAGCTGCGGCAAACAGAGATCGAGTCTAGGGCAATGAGGGGAAGTCATTCTGGTGGATGACAACGACATCCTAGCACTGCCCGGCTGCCCGGGTCAAGCAAAGGAATTGCTCAGGGTCTCCGATGTGGTTAAAGAGCCAATGTAGCCTAATGTAGCATCCTCTACACTCCAGATCTCAAACCTCTGAAAATCAAGCAGATTCACAAACTGTGCACAAACCCTGGCCTCCGGCAGAGCTGTCAAGCCAGCTGCCTGGCTGTCCACATACCCTCAAGCAAATCAAGTCGCAACTAAGTTCCAAAGGAATCAGAGGGCCTCAACGGCTCAGAAATTCCCGATTCTGCCTCTATCTTGTCATCTCTATGCAATCCTAGGACCATCCCATAAAGACCATTTGGTAAACACTGCTTGGAGCAAACACCAAGATTTCCATAATCACAGTGGATCATGACGATCCCATAAAGCCAGTTAGTATAGTAGTATAACAGAGTACAGCAGAATATGAGAACCCCAGGCAACCGTCAAGCACCAAGGACAATTATATATCGCACAAGAACTTACGTTTCCACGGTTCCCAATCTCCCCAGCTCCTCAGGGACATCCAGAAGTCTGAGCATCGCATCTTCATCCAAGGTGCTTTCCGTGTCCTGCAGGGATCAACCTACTCAACGGCTGTTGAGCCACGAAGTGCGTCTCTCTGATCATTAGGTATATTACGATTCATCTCTCATCAGTTGAGAAAAGACTTTTATTGAATCTCTGCGGCCATCCCAAGACATGTCTAGTCTAGACACTCGCGGAAACGCAGCTTAGCAATTCCGCCACATTGCCGGTCCATGCACTCTTCTGCACTGAGCAGAACGTATGAGGTCTGAGATTGGATGGAGAATGCAAGGCTTCTCACTGACTCACTGACTCACTCGCTCGCTCGCTTGTTACGCTGCCTTGCCATCCTCTTTGGCGGCATAATCAACAGCAATCTACTCAATTGCAGTGCAGCCCAAACGTGGACATGCACCAGCTCTCTCAATCTTTCGTGGGTTCGTTCTGCTGCCTTGGCTTTTCCAATGTTGGCCTTTGCCAAATTGTCTGCACCCTCGCAAGCTGGCTTGAATAATTCTGGAAACAGACCATCTTCACCAGTGGGTGTTCCATAATGCTAGCCCTTGTCATGGCCATCAAACCCACTTTTGGATCTATAATATATATATATATAATATAATCATCACGAATTCACCTCGTTGCAAGTCCACTCCTAAAAGTCGCTTCCTGTAAAGTCATTCTTTGGTCTGCCAACCTTTGCTGTAATAGCGCTGGAACTGTGAGTTTGGAATTTAATTGCTTCCGTAGCCATTGGTAGTATCATTACAATGTAGTATCACCATGCAGCTGACTGCCACTTGGACGACTGTGCCTCCTCCGATTCCTTCATCTGCCTCCACTGTGCAGCCCTTTCCACATCCTGCTCGGCAGGTAAATGTTGACTCCACGAATGGTGGGCTTCCTCGTTGCTCAAATCCGAGCATGTTGGTCCTGACTGTCAGCTCAAACCTCGCAGATCCATACCCGTGTGCCATCGTGTTCAGAGCGGTTTCCACATCTTGCTCGACACCTCCATCACAACGAAGGCAAGGGAACACATCCCGAAGGCGGACGAAGCCAACTGCAGGGGCCTCTGAAAGCTAGAACCCTCTGTCTGGTTGCAGTTTGAAAATGAGACTTACTTCTGAAACGATCATGAAGGTGCGAAGCATCGAATGATCTTCCAAGCACACGATTGCGTGGTTCGAGCCAAGTTGGAATCAGTTGGAATGGGCATCCATTGATATCCGACCATTCTAAGCGATGGCTAGCCCAGGCCCAGCTTGCTGGGATGCCCAGCCAACTTCTCAAGCTCGTCTTTGACCTTGGGATTGGGATGCTGAAGAATAACGACCCACTGGGAGTTGGCCTGAAATAGCTTGGTAGTCCTGTCTGTATGTGCATGCATACATACCATACCATACCATAAATGACATGACATGACATTACATTACATTTACATTACATTACATTGCATTACATTACATTACATTACATTACATTACATTACATACATGTATACATATAATACATATATATATATGTTGATAAAGAGAGTTGAGAGAGAGAGAGATAATATATGTAATGATATATATGTATATATATATAGTAATATCAAATTCTGCCAAAGTTGTTAGCGAATTGGCTGGCCTTTTCCAAACCCACCCATCTATTTTGGCTCAAGTGGCATCCACAGCCCGTGTTCCTCTTTGAGAGCCCCAGCTACGATGAAGTAGTTCTCCTCCTCATCATCGCCTGCCAACATGTTTTCAACAAAAGATCTCAAAGACTCACTGCCCTTAGACATACGATTATTGGCAGCAGCAAACGGGGCACCTTGAGGCGTGAATGGCTCCTCTTGATGTGAAAGCTGGTGAAGAAGTTCTGTGGGAACTGTAGAATTGAGAGCCAGATGAATCGGATACGGTACAGCAGATGGTTCGAACGCCTGTATGGAATATTCTAATTCATTCTAATTCTCTAATGTTCGAATATGTTCAAACGTGCACAGCGGGCTCCCGAATCAACGCATGACCCAGCAGCAGCCCAAGTTTCGAAAGGCAAATCGCTGAAGCAAAGTCCTCTACAAGGTCGAACTTGCGAAGCAACGCGGCTTTCTGTAAAATGTCCTCTCAGTGGTGTGCCACTGCCGCCAGACCAAACAAATGACAGCAGCAACTTTGACCGTTTTGATGTTTCCATTAAATTCAAGGTATTATTCGGTATTATCTTCAACAAAAAAGAAAAACCAGCACTGCAGGCGAGCTGCATTTCCTTGCACTGGAGTGCAACGTATTGGATGAAAACCAAACACTTTCTGTTCAGAGAAGAGGCTCAGGAACTTTTTTTTCCGGCTGAATCAGGAATGTGCCCGGAATCCGTAGCAAATGGTTGCTTTTCAGTGAATGCAGGCGACTAAAGGATACCAGAGTTCTTTCATAAATTCGAACCTGCCTATGGGTTATTTCACCCTACTCAGTTGAACAACTTCAAGAATGGGCAGAACAGACATGAACAGACTCTAGTGTGATGCTCATCTGCTCATTTCAGAGTTGTTTGGCTTCACTGTCACCCATATTCATTGCACCATCCAACAAGCAAATCTGGGCTTCTCCTCTTTCAACTCTTCTGCTTCTTCGGCCTTTCTTGCAATGAGATGTGCTGGCAAATGTGCAATTCGTGCTTCTCAGTCCAAGAGAAAAATATCACTTTCAAAAGTTCAAAAGCTTCTTCCGAAGTGGAAACGGTCTTGACATGTTCTGACACGCATCGCTTGGGTGAACCAATGTATATTATATACGCGGAAAAAAAGACAGAACAGTAGAACATAGTATAATTATATAGTATAACAAGCCAAACACGCACACAGGCCACACAGTACACATGATTCGTGAGGATAACTAGCACATTGCCGAGGGGCTGTGTTTGCTTCCACCACAATGCCGGCTCCCCAGTCCATGGCCACAGCTTGAAAGCACCGCTCTACTGGTGATTTGGATTGCTTTATGGAAAGGAAAACTCTGATGTCACATGATGTCACGCAACAACAAAATCATGAATCTGGTACTTCCGAGGTCATACACAATACCTGGACACTCTGGGAAATATGCTGGCAGTCAAATTCTCATGTTGAATCAATTGGTTGGGTTGCAGTCTGGTCCAGACTGTAACAGCTAACAGGTGTTCGAAAAGCTGCACAATAACATGCAATCGTAATATGAAGCAAAGTCATGATGCCTTTTGAAGAGGACAAAACACCAAACAATCAGTGATGCCTGCCCTCCCTATTTCTGCCACTACCCACACAGCTGGTCTTTTTGCCTCAGGAGCCGGAGCCGCATGTCCTCGGTGAAGAACATGTTTGCTGCTTGTGGTGGCAGTAGTATGTGCATCTGTTCAAGAATCCAACGGATTCTACCCATCTATTCAATTTCGTGTAGGAGACCAATCCACCTACACCGACACAGCCACCCAGCTTCATGGGGATTGGTTTTTGACAAGCTTCTGCTTCACAATAGGCCACGAGATAGGAATGTGCCTAGCAGTCGAATGCATTTCAAGTTGAGGCCCAGGGGTAAGGGACGAAAGCTAGCTCGGCAGGCATGAAAACACACAGGGCATTACACATGATGAAAAACCATCCTCCAAAGATAGTACTGCAATGTATTAAACCATGCCCTATTGACGATGCCAATGATGCGGAGGATGTGGATGCTGCCGATGTTGCTTCCGGTGGCGACATGCCGACAGTGTCCCCGGGGGCAATTGAGCCACGGCCAAGCTGCTTGTGAACCAGCCGGGGGGAGGGGTAGTTAACTGTGAAGTTTCACGCAATTGGAGATTCCAGCCCCCCCAATACCTTGCTAAAGCAAGAGGGACTTCAGCTAGCAGAAGCTAGCTTTCGTGACAAACTGAGAATGTCAGAACCTTGTCTCCCAAACGTCCCAAACCCACTGTTTCCCCAATCGAAATTGACACTCTGTTCACAATTTCCTCACACTGCCTCTTGAACAAGGACAAAAGCAATGTGGTGAAAATTGACGAAGAAATTGGAACAAAGAAGCATTACTACTTGCTACTTGCTACCGCAAGTAGCACATCTGTGCACCTCTGTACATCTGGTCACTTGGCAGTGCAGTGAACTAAATGAACTAAGTGATCTTAAGTGATATTTGTCCATCATTGCAACTTTGGGGGGCCCCCAATATATTAACCAACATTAATGGGTTAAAACCATTCTTAACCATTGTTAACCAATATTAACCAATATTTTTTCCATTCTTAACCATTATTAACCAGTACAATCCATGATATATCATTATTAACGGATTAATATCCCAACTGGGGGTTGAAATCCCATAGTTCCTATGGCCTGGGCCCCTGGGCGGCCGCAAGGGGATGGTGAAACAAGGGACCCACCCAGTGATGATAAGGAAAACATGGAAAAATACGGGAAAATGATGGGAAAATGATGGGAAACAATGAGATGATTGATGATGATTGGGTTCACCACACTATTTATATGTACTTCATTTACTTCATGTGGCTTGTCGTAACGTGAATCGGACATTGGGTGATCCTTTGAAGCTGCAGAATTTGCCAACCTCTTCCGCCGTCCCAGCCGGACTTTTCGACGGGCATCGTGTGGGAAATGACAGAACCTGCAGGTGTCTGTTCCACTTTCAAGGGCAGAGCATGTCAATCTACCAAGTACAAGCCTACCACACTATGCTACTGATTTGTTCAATCATTTCATTGTTCTTTTTTCTATGTTGCTTCTTCAAAGCAAAACTGACGAGGGTCAAGGGCTCTCCATTCAGCTCATCATAATCCAGTGCAAAACGAAGGATGGGACTGGCTCCACACGCGCCACGCCCGAGTCCCGAGAAAGGTCCATTTCATGATGGCAACAACTGGTTGCCAGGTTACGTAATGAAAATAATATGAACATCCAAAAGATTGCTTGGCCCAACCCTTGAGGAAAGGGTCGCCTAGAAAAGCGCAAGGCCGACATTCTCCAGAACCATGCCTCAACAACCAGCAGATTTCTTCGATGGTTTATTTTGTTTGGAAATGTTATGAAATGTTTACAAATAGACTTTCTGAATGAAGTGGTGTCGGCACTGCAACATCCGGTCATCCGGTCTGCAATTCTCCAGGCCCGAGCAGGGCCTGGATCCGATGGAAGTCAACTGGCCCGAGCATCAGCGCAACGCCAGCGTCCCAGCACATCATTGGCAAAACATGCACATAGATCACATAGAGGTGTGAATGATTGTGAATGCACCTTACATTCTCCCAGCCCAAAAATATCCGAAAATTCAAAATCCCAAACTCTTGATCGGCAATTCTTGACTGCCTAAATGAAAGAACTCACATTTGCCCTGAACCCGAACTCACCCAACCTCATCTAGCGGCACTTGGTCAAGCTCTTCTGCCTGGACAGCGTAAGCACCATTAAAGTGGGAAATGTTCCACTGGTTAACTCCCCGGAGAGCTATTGGTTATAATCCACATGCCTGGTTTCCATAGCTCGGGCTCCAAGAGCAGTCCATTCAAGGGCATGAGCATGATCGAGCTGTGATGTATTTAAAGGGACCCTGGACACATTTTTTTCGAGGTGTCTCCAAAAAAACATGACAGGAAAGACGGTAGCTTCTCAAACATCAAGAAACCTTGACTCCTGGCTGATCATCCACATGACCTTTCTATCCACATTTCCCCCTATCATATATAACCATCACCCAGTACTATCCACTACTGACAATTACCAATCCTTACATTCCCGTATCCATCTGTGTATCCATGACAAAAATGCGAAAGTATGCAATGATTTCCTTGCGTCATTCATTCCTGTCTTCAGGTCCATTGTCTGTTCGGCAATATCAACAAAGTTATCCGTATCAAAACCCATTTCTATGCCCCACAACAAAAGAATCAACCAGGGTTTGATCATGTGAATTCTTTCATCAAAACAGTGGAAGTAAATAGTATTCGTGTTGGTTGATGTGAATCCATGCCCAGCAAAACAAAATATGGTGATAAAGTGATAAGCTGATAAACACTGGGAGGATAGTTGGCAATGATTCAGAATATATCAAACCCAACATTATATACAGTAATATGTACAGTATGTGGACCATCCTCGACAAGATGAGAAAACTGCTGCGTATTCTACGTACTCCAGGGTGATTACACTTACAACGTAAAATCGCTGGTAAAGTACTGTGAACCAGCAGTTCAAAGAAAAAATAAATAATCACCCTTAGATACCCTTAGCATATGTAGACAGAGAGAGAGAGAGACATATCAACCACCATCATGTATCAACCAATATCTTCATCAACCATCATGTATCAACCAATATTTTCATCAACCATCATGTATCAACCAATATCTTCATCAACCATCATGTATCAACCAATATCTTCATCAACCATCATGTATCAACCAATATCTTCATCAACCATCATGTATCAACCAATATCTTC
>Ga0126342_10011505_pt1 | contig 15812 bp, 16 predicted proteins | sample Cyp1metagenome_FD_92528 | JGI IMG/M metagenome (GOLD analysis project Ga0126342, IMG submission 92528) | Coral microbial communities from Lord Howe Island, Old Settlement Bay, Australia - Cyphastrea 1 metagenome | ecosystem: Host-associated > Invertebrates > Cnidaria > Coral ... | reverse complement strand
TTTATTATTCTGGGACATCCTTGAAAATTTAAGGAATAGTTCTGGGAATTCCTGGAAAATTTGGGGAATAGCTCTGGGATCCTCACAGAAAGCTCAAATAAAGAGGCTAAGGCATCTCTTAATACATAATTATACATACACATAATATAGTCAAATTCATTCAAACTCCATCCACCAAGCAGCGCTGCCCAAACGTCCCACCAGTTCCTCCGTGATCAGCTGCAGCTTGCGCTGACTCTCTGCCAGGATGGCCAGGTCCAAGGACCGCGCGGGGCCGTGGAGCTTCGCCACGCCCACGATGAGCCTCACTTGTTGGACCCCAAGACAGCGAGGAAATGGAATGGAAATGGAGGAAATTCTGGAGTTGGATGGGAACATATGGGAAAAACATGGGACAAATATGGAAAAACATGAACAAAAACATGGGAAACATAGGAACAACTCAAGAAAATAGCGGGGAAGAAAGATACAAAAGCAGAGATGATCAAGCATGCATGCAATGAATCGTCTGGCATGGTCTTAATCTGTGAAATTGTTCAGCTGCGGCTGCTTGTGTGCCACTGATTTGAGGGAAAAATCAAAGGCGGTGCCTTCGGCTGAAACCTCTGAATCGAAAAATAAAGCATGAAAAGCAAACGTTTGACCATGTTAGACCATGTCTTTGCGGCTCTCAGATGTCTTAAGTTTTCAGTAGTTATTAAATCTGGAATTATCACCCTGACAACGTCAGAAAAACAACATGGCCCCACATACACACAAAAACACCAAAGCATGACTCCTTCAAAGCGCATGGATTGCACATGATTGCACCAACGATGTGGTATTGCAAATGAACCCCCAAATGACTCGGTTGATTTGCACCACTCACCCTGAAAGGTTGGGCACTCATCAATGGTCATCGTTTCCTGAGTCGGAGCTCAGTTTGGAATGGACAAACAAAGGGATTAAAACACAAGCACAAATCATGCTGATGGAACTTCACTTCATGCGTGTTCTTCTGTTTGAGTCACCTCAGTGCTTTGCAAGTTTGCACCCGTTCCAGGAAAAAAAAACACAAACTTGTTGTCTTTATAAAGAACACACACATACATATATACAATAATGCAACATAATGTGCATTACAGCGCAATATTTATCTATCTATCACACTACCTATTTATCTATCACAATATCTATTTATCTATCTATCTATCTATATCTATCTATATCTATCTATCTCTATCTATCTCTATCTATCTCTATCTATCTCTATATCTATATCTATATATATATATATCCAACTATATCCATCTATATCTATCTATATCTATCTATATCTATCTATATCTATCTATATCTATCTATATCTATCTATATCTATCTATATCTATCTATATCTATCTGTCTAGTCTAATCTCATCAAATCTAATCTAATCATATCTAATCTATCAATATATCTAGTCTAATCTAATCTAATCTTATCATATCTTATCTAATATCATCTCATCTACAGTAATCTAATTCTATCTATCTAATTTAATCTATCTATCCTATCCTATCCTATCCTATCCATCTTTCTATCTATCTATCTATCTATCTGTCTATCTTGAATAACAATATAGGTACAACCATCTTGGAGGAGATGACATAGCCACTGGAGGCTATGCAAGCGCACCGTCTTCCAACGCATTCTTGACCTCAAAAGACCTATGACAAATAGATTTGCAATAACATGTAATATGGGACATGTATTGTTGTTTTTCCCAATGTCAGAACGAACTAGTGTGGTAAACCCAATTCTAAACCATCCCCAAAATCACTGCAAAATGAGTGGTAACATCCCCAAATGGTAGGTAAACATTTTTGGGGTTACCAAGTGGCCACAAGCCTGCCATCAAAGCATCGCTACGGTCAGCATCCAACAGCGTAAAGACTTCATCGGGATCTCGGATGGATAAGCCCTGCGCTGCGAACCACTGCTTGGTACTGGGACCTTGCATATGGGCAAGGCAATGGCAGAGGATCAAGGTACAACACAAGTATCCTACTATATACATATGAGTTTGTTTGAAATATATAATCATATACATTAATATACGTGTATGTATATATATAATTATATATATAATTATATATAATTATATATATAATTATATATATATGTATACAATCCTGTACGTTGACATGGATCAAATCGTTCACTTCAAGAACTGGAATCTGAGGTGGTTCCACAGAAATCAATGAACAACGTTGAACAACACACGGTTTTCACACAGCTTCAGTTCCAATGGCGCGATTTGAATCATTCGTTGATTCCAAGTTACTTGCCATGACGTCCTTCCATTTCTTTCGGCTAATCATGGTGTCTCCCGACTGATCCGCCAAATCGAAGAAGGCCTTCATCTTGTCTGCATGGAGCCTCTCAGGCTCGATGGTCACCACACATGGCATAACAATGGAGACATGCAACAACTGTGTTTAACAATGGTTAAGAACTGTGTTTGGTGGAACCTTGCAGAAAGTGAACCGTGCACCTCCAGGCCGATGATGGCTTTGGGTGTGCTAGCGTCTGCATATTGTATAATTATATAATCTATAATAGTATAATTCAGTGTCGTCAGTGGGACCTCAAGCAATGGTGCCACTGCCGTTAAACACCGAATGCAAACCGGGCAGGGAACTCAGGTCTTCTGAACGGTGGAAAGAGACTTGGAGAGCAGCATCGCGCCTGTCTCTCCTGGCAACGTCTCTCATCATGATCACATCATCTGACTGCGCCACGCGTAGAGTTTCCTGCATAAAAACTCCGTTTATGACCTTGGAGCGAAGAATTTGTAGTTGCACCGCATGAATTTTTTGCAGCACAGCACCCAAACTGATAACAGCATATAACAGCAAGCTAAGGCCCCTCATCAGGGCCCCTCTTGAGGGGCCAACTCTGCAGCTTTTGTGTTACATCTATCTCACTGTAGTCCATGTTGATTGATTGATTAGAGACCAAAACTTGGCTCTGATGGCAAGGTCTTTGTATATGCCAGGTGAGATGTCGCTAGCTGGTGCCATCCGGTGCCCATATTGTCTGCTATTATTTGGCAACAAGCGCTGCTTGCCAGGTCCAAACACCACTGGGAACCACATTAAAGGGATCCTGGATCCTTTGCTGCTGAATCAAAGTCAGCTTGATGCGCTGACAGGTCACTCCGATGCATGCAAAGCCAATAGTGACCTGGCAAGCTTGAAGCCTGGAATTTGGGTGCTATGATCTGTTTGAAGACATTGATTGCTTGTTAGAGCAACAGCTGTGCTGATTCATGGATTTCATAGTGGCCCAACAGCGACAAATGCCTTGTGCAGAATGGTGAAGGTGTTCATGACCTTAGGAAGGCAGCGGCAACCGACCCCCAAACGTGACCCCAGTGACCCCAGTATCTTGACATTTGTGATCCGAAGAAACTGGAAGGGCCAGTGATCTTGCGATCTGCATCTGGTTCGATTGATCAATTGATTTCAGTTCATCTACTTCTTTCATCTTTTTTAATGCTGCCCTTATGCTCTATGCCCTTCTTATTGCCCATGTCGCGCTTCCATGGGCCATTCCTGTCGTAAGTAGCATGGCGACATGACTTGACCAGTGGAATCCCTGGGAACTTCAGCCACTGAGATTTTTCGATGTGCCAAGTAACAGGCCCGACGACCTCTTGCAGTATTCTTGCCACAGGAACCCAAGTACCTAAAGTCACCTGCAGGCAAGTGCTCTTTCCAGTTGCCATCTGACGATGAAGAGTAAAGAAGAAAGCCTCTGGCATAGCTCAAATTTGGATACTCGCTTAATACTAAACATGTGTACTAGACTCTGTGGTCCCATAGGGCTTAAATTGACTCAGCCCCAGGTCAGTTGTCCCCAGTTACGCAGTTGCACACACTCCCGAAACCCACCCCGAACCATGCCTGAAACATGGTCAACATTGCCCGTGGAAAGGTGCCAAAGTACTCAAAGAGCACCTGGTTTCACCCGGGCCGCAACGAAAAAACACTTACCCAAATTTTCACCTGTGCGGATGGGCATAAAAAAAGTATAAGACTATAAGAGATATCACTCATTTCAATTTCTTTCGGCATTCATAGAGCACAATAACAACCAAACCAATCGTGTGCCAAAAAGTTCTACGGAGCCATCACCGAGCCACCTTTTCCTCCTGCTTGGAGTATTTTGTTTGGCTGACCATGGTGACCAATACTTGGTTCAGCAGCAGGGCGAACAGTAGTTCCACCACCAGCATGATCACAGCCACCCAAAACAGCCCATTTGCCTTGCAGTTTGCGGACATTTGGGGCGTGAATGGCTAAAAGTGAACCGCAAAACCATCACACCTTGTCACCTGCCAATTCAACCGAAAATTGCAGTCTTGCTTGAGCAACGCAATATCTGATCCAGGAGTTTGGATTGAACAACAATAGAGCGATCCCTGGTTCAATGTTGTCATTACATGTGAATAGGGTCGTCGGTGTTGTTGCTTTCAGCCCCTCTGGATGTTCATTCAAAGTAATGTTATACGTATACACATATATATATATCTATATATATATACTTATACTGAGTGCTTGCACCGCAAAAGCCTGCTTCAAGTCAGTGAAGTAATGTGAACATATTGAAAATATGTGAAATATCTGTTAGAACATCTACAAGGAACACTGAGACAGAATTCTAAACGTGAGGGCCACATGCATATCCATCTTCCGTCATGGATCATCAACACTTCTCCAGCAATTGCTGGTAAGTTGCACTCTCTTGCAGGGCCGTGGTCATCACAATCAGTGAATCAAAGCCCCGTACGACACGCACCAAACGCACTAGGCGCAACAGCCGCGCCAAACGGATCAGACGCAGCTGCGAACTGTTCACCGGAAAGGCGATCACCATATCTGCTAACCACATGGCCTCGGCCGTGGAAAAACGATGGCGGGTTTCACCGACGCCGGTGCAAAACGAATGTGACGAATGTGACCTGCTATGCTAAGATTGCTAAGATCTGTTTGCAACTGCCTTAAAAACACGACATTCTGGGATGCACCGTTTGTGAAGCAACAGGGTAGCAGCTATGGCCCCAATACCTGGGTGATCTAGGGCTGCCAAGGCTCGACCAGAAAAAAATCGAACCAGTTCCAAGGATCATTGAAGTATGTTTTGCGGAGGCCAATGATCTTCAACACCACTTCCAAGCAGAAAAGGATACCTGAAACAAATTGGAAAAGAACATGACAGGACTGAACTACCAAAGCAATGAAACCACAACTGTTGGATGTTAACATGGTGCCAGACATCTCCAAATACACAAGACTCGCAACAAACGTTCTCTTTCGCAGGTCTGCTATGGTCTGCTCACTGTCACCGTGATCTAATCAAGGAGGTTGCTGTACTGTATATAGTTATTAAGTCAAATAGTAAAGTATTGAGTTGCTGGACAATTGTGAGGGTGACTCAGGCGTTGAATTGGTAAATGAAGGTCAGCCCCTCAATCTTCTCTAAATATTGCAACTTTTCCTATTTGGTGGGTAGAGTACTGAATAGCGGCAACATTTGTCTCAGAGCATGTTTTTCTTTCGGGAGGACGTTCCTGGGGTTTGGTTGTGAATCCCAAAAGGCACCACTGCTTTACGATTGTTTATGTATCTTGCTTAGATGCACTTCCAAAGAATGCCAAGGTTTCTAGAGGGAGAAGAAGGAAAATAAAAAGGAATGGCAGGAATGAAGAAAGAAAGGGATGAAGGAAAGAAAGAACAAGAACAAGCAAAGAAAGCAAAAAGGAAAGGAAGGAAGGAAGGAAATAATGAAGAAAATAACAGGAAAATAACAAATGGAAGAAAGAAGGAGAAATGAACAACAGGAAGACAGGATCCAATGTCGTCCAATGTTGACAAAATGTACTCCTCGAAGATCCTCACTCATCACTCACTTGAAAGAAGATTCAAATTGATTTAATTCAGAAGATTCATAACATTTCATAACCTTTTCCTGCCAACTTTCTCTGACCCTTCAATTGTTTGAGGGCGGTGCTGCAAATCAGAAGGTGTAGAGTGTAGGGGATCCATCAGCAAACAAAGCCTTTCCACCATCCGAGAGACCAAAGAAGACCTCAGCAGCCTGTAGGACGTCTGGCATGTTGGGCCACACTTCATCAGCTGGTTGATCATAACCTGCATATTCCAAGCGGTGACCTCAATTCTCTTCAGGCTGCGGTGTTCAGAGACCATCGGAATCATGCCATGCAGAAGATCCATATCAATCAACTCAGTGATGTACGTATAGATAACTATATGTATGTATATATATATGCAATATATGCATATATACACTCTGTGCAATATGCATAATTATATATATATATATAATTATATATATACATAGTTGGATCATATTAGATTCATATAGGTTACATACCCCCAGATTCATATATATGGATTCTATGTTTTACCTTTTTCAATACATGTTATATATAATATATATGTAATTATATAATGACCCCACCTTACCGGCCAAGTGACCCCATGCCAAGCCAGCATATTGCGCCTCAACAGCCATTGCAATGGCCTGTAAAAAGATGAGAATTGCCTCGTGGCGAAAGTGTCATCGCGGTGAAGATTCACTGCTTCCATGGAGCTTCATTGGAAAACTGCCACTGGAACTTCCACATGTCTGGAATTGAAATGGGAAATTCAGATGGTTGAAAAGTCATCATATGTCATCATACTGGACCGATCTTTGGGATGTTTCATGGCCAGTTTTTGCGGCGGGGCAGCTGCTGGTTTCATGATTGCGTTGCTGCCCTTTCTCCTAAATCAGCCACAAACACGGTGTTAACAGTTAATAATTGTTACTGGTTGGTGGTTTGAACCCCTCTGACAAATATGAAAGTCAGTTGGGATGATGACATTCCCAATATATGGAAAAATAAAACATGTTCCAAACCACCAACCAGTGTTAACATGATTTCCAATGAAGTGGAAACATTTTATTTTTTTTCGGGAACGCTCCCAGAAATGTCTCCCCCGTCCATCTCGCCGGCAAGGCGGCAAGGCACATAGAAAATTTCGAAGGTGTAAGTCCTAATGATCCGATCCGGGTACCAGAAAGGCATTGTGCTGCGCTCGACTGTTAGAGACTGGCTCAAAGTGGCTGCACCTGAGGCCCGGTGACCACCGGACACCATGACTTCCACCGACTCACCGAATCAATCTCCAGTCCATGAAGAGAACGATGCAATGCTTGATGTTGATGGAATGGACAGCCCGATCAATCTGGTTGGGGTCATTCTGGGATGATTTCGATGATTTCCTTGCAATGACAAGCCCTTACTAGAGGCAAGCATACCACTACACATGATCTTCTAGCATGAAGGAATGTTGCAAAATAAATTTGCGACAGGTAGGGGCCCGCGAGTTTTTGTTAAGAAGGCTGCGGATAGACTATATATTTTAAATATTTACAGTATATGTAATAAATATATATATATATTATATGGATAAATTATGTACAATACTATATATATATATACATTTATGGATAAATTGTGCATATATATATATATATGTTATAGATGCAAATGTTTGGCGGCTTTGCCGCATAAGACAGCATAGTGAAATTGGGATCATAAACCCAGCTTTCAGGATTAACAATTTTGAATCACCACCCTGCAAAATACGTTCATCCACAACTGAAGTGTCAGCAATGAACCTGCCCACAGGATATGAAATGGCGCATTCAAATCTATGAATGCTGCAATTCTGGACGCAACATCCACGTCGATCAAATCCCAAGGCGCGTTTGTTCAATTTGGTCTTTGACTTTTTCGACTCCTCTCGCGGACTTTCAGCCTTGGAGGCAAATGAGTGCGACGGCACTGCAGGCACTGCAGGCCCCTGGCACGGAGGGAATACACACTCAATCTGAAAACATGTGGATTTTCCATAATTTTCCTGCAGTCGTGTCAGAAGCTGTGCGTACATGCCCAAGGTTGTTGCACAATCATATTCACCAAAATCATCGAAAATCTGTGTGGCTTGTTGGCTTGCCCATGGGTTATCTGTGTGGCTTGTTGGCTTGCCCATGGGTTTGAACGTAGGCAAAGGGCACAACCAGCCCATCTACCAAAAGTCTAATGCCTGGATAATTTTCCTAGCTATCTATCTATTTGCCATGTGACTTCCGAGATTTCCTTCAGCTCCACTGCAATTTCAGCAGGTGCAAAGGACACGGAGGCTGATGGTTCCTGGTCCTCAGCTGGACCTTTTAGGTCACCAACATGTCCGGCAATGTGTTTCGGGGAGCGTGCTGAAGGAAACACACACAAACAAACACAGTCACAAACTCAAAAACGAACTGAAACACTTGCAAGTCCAGCTATGTACAGCTCTATATCAGGCAGTGTGGTGGTGTTCCACTCGGCTATCTATCATTGTCCACAAAGGATGGTGCTTCAACACCACCTGAAAACGGCATTATACACCAAATCATGTTGTATTCATGCCCGGTAATCACAAGCAAACAAAGTGAATATCTTTCCAAAATGAGACTTGCATAGTTTTAGCATAATTCGCACACCCGCTTTCAAGGCCATCAAGAGGATGGTTTCCCAATATCAAACCATCTGAACATACTCAGACTCAAACTCTCCAAATCGGTTTCTCGGAACCTTTTCCCTATGCTCACATTGCCACATAAATTGCTTATTGTTTTTTCATGTTTTTTCTAGTCTAGCCCCAGTTTTGCAGCATGTTTCATCCATCAACTTCCCAAGCTTCTGCCAGGCCCTGCAGTGGTGCCGGAGCCGGATCCTCAGCTTTTGAAGGCACGTAGCCACCAGGGTCACCACGGCTGTCGCTGACCATGAAACGCAACTCGTCCAGGATCACAGCCTCCGCTGCGACGAAACTGTCATGGCCATTTGAACTATGGCTTATGGCTATGACCAGCTTGGGCAAGTCCGTGGAAAACGTGTTGCCATTTTAGTTTATTTTGTGTATTCGATATTTGATGATACTTGCTGGGTAACCCAAATTTCAAAAAATCAAACACACACCACACAAAATATGCAAGAGACATGATGGAATACCTGGCGAGGGTGCATCGCTGTACAATTCTGATGAGGTAGAAAACACGCACGGAAAAACAAGTACCACCGAAAAAGAATTGATTCGGAATATTCAGGGATGTTCTCATCATCAGCGGGAAAGGCAAACGCCAAAAGAAAGTGCAAATGCATGGATAATTTACCGTATATTATATATAATGTCAAACTTTAAGAGTCTGAGCTTGGTGCTTCGTTACAACTGTCTCCTCACCGTGTGATCCCTTGCACAAGTATACCATCGAAATCTTGCCAGCTGCAGCATTTTGGACAAGCAAATGGGATGTGGACGGCATGTATCATTCATAATCATGTCGAAAAGAGAATTCAATCCAGTTTATCTCCTGGCACTTTGTATCCTAGCAGGACCCATTGGTACAACATGGTACAACAAATGACCCGAGCCAGTCGTCTACACAGAACTTCTCCATTCCAATTCAGAAGTGACTTGGACTGAACCAAGCAAAATGCTCCTTTACATCCTATCCCATAGGATCCATGTATGCTATATATGGTAACATTTACCATCAATATACCCCCAATGTTAGCATATATATACCATACATGGATCCTATGGGTATACTCAGCTCCGTCTTCGCATTTCGAGGCACATGTTGCTGTGCCAGGGACTGGCGTTCGTGCTTTAAGCGATCCTCCAACCACCGGAAGAGCTCCCCGCGACCGGGCTCCTCAGAAGCCCAGGTGGCTTCAGGCGCCAGTGGGACATCGCCGCAGTCAGCGGGATCCGCTGGATAAGCAACATCTGGAGCTGCTGAGTCCTTCATTCCGCTTGAGCCTTGAAACGTTGAGGAGGGCGATAGAAAGACCAGGGATTCATAGGTTTGGAGTGACCTAGGGCACGCCGGTGAAGCTTCACAAGATCAGCACTAGAAAACCATTCTATAGGTAGCGTGGCTGATTTTGACATATCATCCAGTCATTCTAGAGATATTTTGTATTATGTGATAGCATCATGACTCATATGACCGCTCTGTTGGATGCAAGGTCATTCGAGGCCAGCAAGTCTCCAATCTTCTCCACAGCTCCCAGAGATTTTTCGCCATGTTTCGCTGCGCCGGTGCCGCACGGGTGACCTAAAGTGGAAAACCAACTGCATGAGGAGCAACGTGTTCAACTCATTCAACTCTCAACGCATTTCACACACATGCAGGACCCAGATAGACCCAGTAGCACAATGAACGTTGGCTGGTTGGATCACAAATCGACACATGCGGGGTACGTTTGGCTTGCAGTTGGTGTCATTTCTTCGGCACCGATTAAACAATCATCAAAAAACAATGCCAGGATCAGGAGGAGAGTCTGCAAGAGTCTCCAATGCGAAACATGGAGGTACTGCTAGCGCTTGTACTGCATCGTTTTGATTCTTGTCAACTGCAAGATGTTTTCTATTTACAGAAAAACAATGTATATATATGTATGTATGTACAGTATATGTTGTATGCTATACAATGATATATAATAGCCAAGGAGGCCAAACCTCATCCTGACCCGAATTGGTTGCAGCTCCCGAGATCAACTTTGACCCGGCCCAAGATCAGCCAGGCCCTCTTAGACCTGTCCGCAGGCGCCAAGGGTAGAGATGCCATGTGAGGATGGCAGCAACTCAGCAGCGCTCCATTTTTTCTTGGTGCACCATGGCGCACCTAAGGCCATCCTAAGGATGTTCTACAGTGAAACGACTGAGGAACCACTACAAATGGATAGGTCTGTCAGATCTGTCAGCATTGTCAGCGCTCTCTTCCATGGCTGTGTTACCTGCAGACATCAAGGACTTGTCTTCGAGCTCGCTTGCTCTGGCACTTCTCTCCATCAATTTCTCAATCATCCCAACCAAATATTGCTGGTTTTGTTTCAACACAGCAATGTCCACCCCATGTGCGACCCCCTGGAGCTGCGAGACGCCGGAGACCAGTTCGTCCATGCTGATCGACTGGCTCTTGTCGGTATCCAGCAAGTCAAAGACCACGTCGGGGTCCCTGATGGGAAGTCCCTGCGCGCCAAACCAGTGCCGCGCATCATCCCGTTGCATGACGCGTTTCCACTCTGAGCGGGTGATGGGCGTACCATGGGCGTGATCGGTGTACTGAAAGAAATTGTTCATCTTTTGAGCATGCACCTTCCTTGGCACATTTGGCACCAACTGAGTTGTCTTCAAAGAATTGTCTTGAACATCGGGGTCAACATGTAGATAGATAGATAGATAGATAGATAGATAGATAGATGGATGGATGGATGGATGGATGGATGGATAGATAGATAGATAGATAGATAGATAATATTAGATAGGTAGATAATATTAGATAGATAGATAATATTAGATAGATAGATCAAACTAGATAGATAGATAAATAAAATTAGATAGATAGATATAAATTAGATTAGTTAGTTAGTTAGTTAGTTAGATAGATAGATAAATATATATTATATATATATGCGCAAAGAATTCAGGCTTTTACTATATACTCGTAATCTCAGCCAGCACTGTCGACAAATAACATGAAAACGATATGAACATGTGACAGAAAATCATCGGTCAGGGCTCTCTCTCCTGGCCACATCCCTCATCATGATGATATCATCAGTCTGGGCCACCTTCATCGTCTCCTGCCTTGGTCTGCATCGGCATGCTGCGCACACATGGAGTGTTCAACCCTGCCATGACTCATGAACATGCTTCGAAGACTAATCTCTGTGAGAACTTTGCCCCAAAAAAGTCGAATACTTCATTTTTCCAATTGTCATCAAACACATTGAAAACCACATTTGACCTAGTGTTGAGCTTTTTTTAAAGGGCTTTTGTAGCATTTTTTCCATAGAAAGTGCAGGTCTGCCAAGTTGTCAGTGTGTAGTGCTTCACTTTTTAATGGATGGAGGCTGGTGGTTGACCTTGTCGATTTGGGGCCACTTGTCATTGCATGACTCCCTTCTATCAAACACAATGGCCAACACGAGACAATCTATCTATCTATCCACAAATAAAAGAGATTATATATATATATATACAACTGTAATTACTAGACTATACTGTACTTATGCAATAGGGTTGGATGTGTGCAATGGGAATGTCTTGCTTTTCTCTGACCGATGTCTCCAAAAGCTGTCGACAACCTCATCATCCGGGAAAAAGTGCCACTTTTTTATTTGCGAGCTAGGTGCATAAAAACTCCATTAATGACCCCTACGGCTGCAAAGCCGAACACACCCTTGAAAAGGATGGTCAGCAGGTTGAAGGCAGGACTTAGAAGTTCCTGCGCATCACGAGCTACTGGCACCCAGGTGCCAAGAGTCATCTGGAACATCGTGAGCATACCTGGAAGTGGACAAGGACCAGCTGATGGTGCTGCAATAGTACCACAATAGTACCACAGGTGACAGGAGTTGCACGGAAGCTGATGACAGCTGATAGATGTTGCTAGTAAAGCAATTGTAAATTAAGCATAAATGGGTTGTATAAACTATCAAAACATGGGCGGTCGATTCTTGTTTTACATGTTTTACTGGCATTATCGCATTTTGATTTCAACAATGATACCATGATTACCATGAGAGTGGAATCCGCTGGAACATGCTGAAATCCTGTGTGCACTGAGGCTATGTGCTACAGTCTAATCTGCCATCTCCGAGTTGACAACCACACGTTTAAGGAGCACCTGAGGGACATGAAAATACCCCAAATATATCAAAATATACAGTACTGACTCTTTGGGATAAGGTGGGAAACAAAAAGGAACAAAAAACAGGCTCTGAAGCAAAGAACTAGGCTTCTTCGCGGGAATGTGCCAAAATACTCAAAGAACTTGATTTCCACCTCGATGTCTTGGTCAAAGCCCTCATCTGCTTGCAAAAAGGTAATGGCCAACTGGCCTAACCTTGGCAGTTGGAAGTGTCCCATGCCCCGACATCAGAGCCTAAGGCTTTAAGGACTCACCCCATTTTTTCAGGTTGTCTGCAGGTCAGCAACAGCAATGCCAACATCACCTCCGCCACCATCAGGATGACAGATGCCCAGAAGAGAGCACCCATGCTGTGTTTCAGCGCAGTTGTCATGATTATCCTCAGCTTGGCGATACTGGATACTGGATACTGGACTGGTGCTGAGAGGAAAAACTTGAGTGCATTCAGTGTTTATCCCGCAAGGACGGCTTTCTATACATTGCAATGTAGTGCCTTGAAACCTACAGCAAATATCAACATACAACATTTGGACTCAGCCGATTGTCAAAGTGTGAGAATAGCCATGTCAATCAAGGCTTGAGCTGCCCCAAAGCCTCAACAGATTTCAGGAATACTGCCCGATAACCGACTCGACCAATATAAAGCAGAACTTGTGACTCCTGGTAAGCAAGCCCCAAAGCCAAAATTCCACAAACAATATCTTCTGTGGAACATTATCATAAAATATCATAAAGCATTTAAAACATCAAACAATATCTTCTGTGTAAAAAAGAACTGTCTCCGTGGCCATCTCAAAGAGTCCAACAGAAGCAAAAAAAATAGAACCACATGACGTCTCAATACAATAAATCAATACATCAATCTACTATACCACACACATACACAAGAGACACACATATACATATATATATATTATTATGTCATATCATATATATATATATTGAACATTATGTATATAATATAAATATATTTGTTATAATTATTAATATGTTATGTATATTGATGTATGTTATAATTAGAATCTTTTCAGATTTTTCAGATATATCATGAATATCTCAAATAATCCCGCCAGATGCCCTTCCGCAAGGACTCCGTTCGGACTCCAAGGCTCAAGGCGTCAAAGTTTTTCACCGTTCGCAGCGGCTTTACCAAGCGCAATAGACGCACCAAACGCAGCAGTCGCAAGGAGGGGGTCGAGCTCAAGGGGATCAGCACCGCAAACATCTCGATACACCAAAGAGACACCAGGCTCAAATCAAACCAGTTCCAAAAGCCACGGAAAAAACCTGGAAAAAATCAGGAGTTGGTGAAGAATTCGTGACATGGCTTAAAAACAACTATTCCCATAGGATCCATGGTGCTGCTATATATGGTAACATGGATCCCATCAATATACCCCCTTTATGTTAGCATATATATACCATACATGGATCCTATGGGATTTAAACATAAGATTCTTTGAATGTTTTTTTGAAACCGAGAGTGCGCCAAAGCTTCCAGGGCGCTGCTAGGCAAGTTGGAGCCAAGAGACTCCTTCCAATGCCCCAAAGTTTCAGGACAACTTCCAGTGCAAACAAACATCCAAAAACCAATTCCAGAACTTCAAGCACAATGGGCACAGCTGGCCAAATTTGGTCAACTCTGTCAGTGTAGCCATCCTTGGGAATGGGATCCACTCAGTGGAATAAACCAAAAACTGGATGCGAAAATCCTGAAACGTTCGCCCAAAAACGGCATCAGCTGCCCAAGATATCCTGCCCAAGGCTCATAATTCAAACGGTAGCCCCAGTCTAGACCTTGCAGTTGGACCTCAACCCCCATGCCTCAGACCAGAGTTGAGAGAGAATGAGATCTGCATCTGAGGGCAAATTGGTGAGGATTGACATAGAAGTAATCATATATATATATAATAATAGATATGATTAACTTCTAAACATATACGCATGTGTATATATATATATATAATATGTGTGTGTGATTTAATATTAATACATAATAACATATAATGTGTCTAATCCGAAACCACGTTGCAAAAAGTTCACCCTCTTAACGTCACATCCGCGCAGCCAAGAAGCTAAAGGCCTGCAACAAGATAAGCACAGCAAAGAACACTTCAAAGGTCATCGTGTGTACCAAGTGCTGTGGATGCCATTGATGCCATGGTTTCTCCGGACCTGAATGCAAACATGGATGGCCACCTCTTAGGGCCAGCGGCCTGAAATTTTGTTGCTGTTTCTGTTGTTGGGGAAACTCTGGGGAAACTGTCGATTTTTAAAATCACCAATGCATCACCCAGCGGCTTGGCTCCAGATATTCCATCGATAAGGATTCTCTCAGGGAGGTTGGACCCTTTCCCCCGGCGGTCCTCCGTTTGGAGACCTCAAAGGAGGGCACTCGCAGCTGTAGGAGCTGTTGGCTCATGTCGGCTGAAAAGGGTGAACAGCCATGAAAAAGCCATCAAAGTCACTCCATTTCTCGTGCAACGATGTGACTATGCTAGATCTTCAAACTTATGATTACGTGTTTTTGAGGGTGCAGGATGGCAGATGCAAACACCTACCTATCCACATACAGTAAATTTAACATGGAACCCCAATTCAATTGAGTCTAGAAGATTGTCTTCCGATTGGATATTTCTCATTTCGGTTGGTGTTATATTTCCTCCATATTCTCCCAGTAGAATGGTCGGCTTTATTCCAAGTGGGCATGTGTTTGTCTCCCAAAATTCGAAAAGACACAAAACCTTGCAAAACGTGTTGACGGTAGATAATAGCAAAAGAAACCACATGTGCCTATCATATTCTGTCCCTTGTAACCCATAGCATCATAAGTTATAAGCGATATTTTTTCAAGTTCTGACAGTGCCTCTGGGGGAGCATCCAAGGAGGTCGTAGATGATTCTGCAAGGAGGTTCAAGGTCCTCGCAAGGCCCCAATGCAGCTTTTCGGGGGATTGAATCGTCAAGCCGATTGGATCTAAGCATTTCCCCCTAATAATAGTATATATATATAT
>Ga0126342_10011504_pt1 | contig 15812 bp, 13 predicted proteins | sample Cyp1metagenome_FD_92528 | JGI IMG/M metagenome (GOLD analysis project Ga0126342, IMG submission 92528) | Coral microbial communities from Lord Howe Island, Old Settlement Bay, Australia - Cyphastrea 1 metagenome | ecosystem: Host-associated > Invertebrates > Cnidaria > Coral ... | reverse complement strand
TTGGTGGCTCATCCCACTTAGTAAGTGGGTTGTAACCCCAGTTATAAATGGGATAAGTAGGGTTAATCCACTTATAACTGGGGTTATAACCCACTTACTAAGTGGGATGAGCCACCAAGTATAATATATATATATATGTAATACATAATACGTATGCAATATATATATTGTACACTATATATATATATACTATACGTATACTGTATCTATCTATACACCACATATTATACATATATGCAATACTATATGTATATAACAAGAACAAACTATAACATGCTGGAACCACATAGGGACCCCTCACACCATCCCGATTCCCTAAGTAAAACTGACGACGCTCGAAATGTTTTTTGACATCCACCTCCAAAAAACGTTTCTATAAATCTCCAAAAAGAGGCTTCAGTTCCAATGAACTAAGTGGATATCTAATCAATCTAATCCCATCCACCTAATTTTAAAGAACCCCCCCAAAAAAAGGTCCCAAATATCTGGAAAATCAGGGGCTCCATATCCGTCATCATCAGCACCATGGCCACCTTCAAGCCGTTCCAGAAGTCATAGGCGCCCGCGTCCCAGCGGCCAGCTGCTTCACCTGGAAGTCGTTGAACCAGAAGAAGAAAGCTGAGTTCTGCGGGAAACGAACAACTCAGCTGGATATGAACCGATATGAATTAAACATAATTAACCTGAGAGTTGTTTCGATTTTTTGGATATGAACTGATATGATATATATTTTTTTTATCTAACTGGGAGTTCTTTCGCTTTTGGATGTTTTTTACCGACAAAATCGTCCCAAAAACTGCCGTGCTTCGGGCCAGTGGCGGTTGATGCGCTGCAGTCGCTTCTCAGCGTTCAACTCTTCGTCCAATTCCTCTTCACCAGTGCTTCCCTGGTCATGGCATCAGATGGTCTTTCATGGCGCATGTTAACCAACAAAAAACAAAATGGTGCATGTAAACCAAAGAAACAGGGAATAATATATATACTAGGCTTGGTATATATATATATATGTATGTATATATATATATATGTGTATGTATGTGTATATATATATATATATCCGATGTTTTTCTTGGTTAACATGCACCATGTTGCTTTGTTTAACCACAATATTCCATTATTGAAAATTGATCCAAATGTGTCTTGTTGGTGAAAAAACCTGACAAAGCATCCCCTAATTTTGATGGTCAAATCCATTCAAAACGCCCATATTTGATACAAACAGACATGTTCCCAAGGTCATATTCCCATGTTTGATAGGTTGATTCCAAATATTAATTCCCCAACTCTCTCTAAATATATATAATTCTATATATAATTATATGGATATTCTATATATATATATATAGATTTTCTCTCTCTATATATATATAGTATGTATATATATATATTCCCATCCTTTCGCTGGATATTCCCCAGCCATTCATCAAACATCGCCCGCCTGCGTGAGATCTGCGCATTCTCCGCCGGCCACGCCTTCAGTGGCGTCCAGGAGAGTTGCGTTCGCCCTGGTGGAGCCATGAATGGCATCGATGGCTTTAATGGGTTTTCAATGGAATTTTCAATGGGATTTTCAATGGGTTTTAATGGGATTTTCAATGGGTTTTAATGGGTTTTAATGGGTTTTAATGGCTTTAATGGGTTGTCATGGCCTGGAATTATAGATTTTCATGGGATTTTTTGGGGGGATTAATTTAATCATTTGATTTAATGGGATTTAGATTGGTGTTCTTCTGAAAATATGGGGATACCTCAATAGCTAAGTTCACCAACTTAATCTTATCACATCTTATTGCTGTATAATAACTATAGGGTTCATGGTGACTATAAACATCTATAAACCATAGTTGGCTGGATTTATAAACCAAGCTCTCACATGGGTTAAAACAACCCCATGTTTTTGGGGGATGGTCATCAATTCATCCATAAGATTCCCGGGGATGGATGACAACGATGACAATCGAATATCATGCTTTGACCATGGCACATGAACTCACAATACCGTTGCCACATTATTGGGATTAATTTAATATAATTTAGCTGCGAATGGGTATACAGCTGACAATAACACCTTTATGAATCTGAGTGGTAATCAGCATGGTCAAATATCTATGAGTGTGTACAAGAATGGGTAATTGGGCCCTATTAAAATGGGTGGACATACACAGGTTCAATCATGTGAACACTTTGACAATGCACTCAAAACCCAACTGTTCTCCACTTACGTGATTCCAGCTATCGTTGAATTGCAATGCAAAATAGACCTGGAACATCCAGAAACGGCCAAAGCATGCCCAAGGATTCACTTTGTAACAATAAAGTGAAACTTGATTACATAGCCCAAAGAAGAATCACACCTGAAATTACCAGAATAATTTCCAGCACCAGCCTGAGGCATATCCTTTATATATATACACCACTGATAAGAACTGTATATATAAACCACATGTGTATGTACATGTGTATATATATATCATGTATTTACACATATACATGTAGTCACCCAAAATGGATACAACAGGCATTTACTTCCATGTTGGTGGCTCTCCATGTTTTCCCATCTCAATGGCGTCGCCATGCGTCGTCTCTGCCTCTGGAGCACTTGGGTGCTGCGCGTCTTTTCGAAGATGGTGACTTCTTCCCCAGGCGCCACCTGGAGCCACGAGTTGGAGCAACGAGTTGGAGCATCATCCCACTATGCCCAGTTAGCAACTGGTTAATAACCATAATACGATCATACCTGGCTTGTACAAGGTGGGGCCCCCCAGTTATAAGATGGTTTATAAACCCCATTAACTATAGTTATAGGTACCATAAACCATAGTTATTGGAGTTATAAACCAACTCAGCTATCTAGGGGGCCCCACTTTGTAAGATCTGGCTTGTAATATATAATGATTAATAATCATAGTGAGTTATCTCTATGTATATTCATACCTAGCTGGTAATTATGGTTACTGACTAGTTATGAAATGGTTAGTTCATAACCCTGGTGATCGCAAGTGCGCTAAGTGTCTTATCCCATGTTTTGGGATTTGTGTGACATTTGGGGATACCCCCAAACGCAGAACTTTTACAAGGAAAATGGTGAAGCAGTATTGGGGTTACCCTATTTTTGGACAAACTTATTTCAATGTGCCCCTCAAAACACTTAGTAGTATATGACTATAAGTGGTTAGTTGTTTGTATAAAATACGATAGAGCTAGTACTGATCCGTGGTTCAAACAGGAGGGTTGTTGGGGATGATCACCATTTCAGGAGAGAAACAGCATCTGTACAGGAAGGGGCCCCGTACATAGCTTAGTTAGTTGATAACTAGGCTAGTGAATGGATCTGTGGATATCTAGGGTATATATATATACCCTCTGGTGAACTAACATAGCAATTGAAAATGGCCATTTATAGTGGATTTTCCCATTAAAAATGGTGATTTTCCATTGCCATGTTAGTTATCCATAGGGTATCTACAGTTGGAAGCAATTGGATAGGCAGCAAAGCAAAATTTACAACCGGAAACCTCCATCTTGCACAAGATTCAGGATTTGTCATTGCTATATATCTTTTTGTTTATACTGTCAATGGGAATTTCAGGAACCGAGTTATTCGAGGTGCCTACCATATATAAGGCCTATGTTTTAGGCCTAAATTTCAGGGAATCTCCGAGTCTCCCCACAAAATATGGCCAACAATATGGTACAGTCAGTACCTCCATCTGTTGGATCCTGAAGATCTCCCAATCTGATACTGCTTAAGCAATGCCAAGGGGCCCCAAACTTTGCAACCCACCCGTTTCCGAGTTTCCGATTCGCGCCTCATCAGACATGTCCGGGCCGTCCGGGGTCCTGCACCAGAGAGAACAATGGATGGGCCCCAAAGTATGATAGTAAAGCAATATGTTGGGCACCTCATCCATAGTGTTAGTAATTATGTCCTCATCCATAGTGTATAAAAGCATGATGTATCTATGATAGTATCTATGTTCTCAATAGTTTTCATAGAATATCATAGAATATCATAGATATACATAGCTACACCACCTGGTTACATAGCTATGGAAGCCCCCATTTAGTTTGATGATCTATGACGATCCTGGTCTCATTGTCGTCATCCTCCGGCAGCCGTTGGTAGGTCAGTCGATACCTACGGAACAACCGGTGGTAGATGTCAGTTGGGATAGTGGTTCTCAACCGCTGTTAACCCATATCATAATTAGTTGGGAATGTTTGTTAACCCATCTTTATATATATATATATATTACTGGGGAGAACAGGGGTATATATCCCATTTGAAACTGGGGTATGTGATATGGTCATTACCCACTTACCAACTGGGAAGCGCATCTTAAATAACACGAAGAACAAACACGACGCTTGACCGATTGCTCCAAACTGCGGTCACTTCGTTGATAGAGGTTTCCATGAAGGGCGTTGTTGGTTGTGGTAGTCGCAGGTTAGGTAAAGCCTCATGTCCAGTGATTGTGATTATTCTCAGTAGGAGTGACATGGGTCACTGCTTAAGTCCTATCTTTGCCAAGTGTTCAAGGGTGCTTTATACATCTTTATACCCACTGTTCTTAAGCAAATGTGTATTATATAATTATAATATATATATATATATACACATCATATGTGATTAAATGTGCACGTATATATATATATAACTATGTATATATATATAATTGTATGTATCTATGTACATATATATTTATGTGTGTATATATATATAATCATAATCATATATATATATATGACTATATATATATACGTATATATATACGATTATATATGTATATGAATTAAACTTACTTAGATTGAGCTACATTATTTCCCTACCCGCACCTAGCCCCCTTTGGATCTTCGCCAAGTTTCAAGGATTCTGTCGACAACAACTCCCCTTTGTCCGCCACACAGAACTCGAAGGCCGATGTCATGGTCACAATACCTTCGCCGCTGTCATGGTGAGGCTTCCATGGTCCATTAAACCTCACCTAAAACTGATCAATCTTGGGCATGTTCCAATCAAAGTGGTCTTTTAGTGTTTTACATAGGTATAAAATAATTATTATAAAAAATCATGAAATCATTAAGAAATCAACAAACTTCAGGTGTGAAATGATAAAATCCCAGGAGCAAACCACCAACCAGCCAAATATTTCTTTGATGCGCAAGTTCCCTTCCAAGGAAATCACCGTTCCCATCCTGCCTCTCGGACGCTGCTGCACCAGCGACTTCAGCTCAGTCAGGGCCTTACCCTCAGCCTCATCCTGACTGCCAACTTGGTCCATGACCCTGGCTTCAAACATGGTGGAACCCACCAAGACATGGGGGATTGAATCAGAACCATCCAACACGTGGATCTAATATGATCTAATCATCCAAGATCATAAAAAATCCATCTAATTTGGATTGATTCAAGGAAATCCATTCCCATGGAGACCTTCATCTTAACCAAAAACCGTGTTTTTTTTTGGCCCTGGACATGAAGGTCTCCATGGGAATGTGCCAAACAATGGGCATACATACTAATTTTGGCGAAATGAAAAACATGAAGATCAACGTTGACATTGGTGCTCAAAATCTGGCTTACATTCCGGAAAAAAAAAATCAAGCCAATGAACTATATTATGTTTGGCAACTTTGGTATCTTTGGTAACTTTGGTAACTTTGGGCCTTAAGCAACCAACTGTTTTCTGGTGCTTCTCCTTGTTCTTGTGTGTTCTGTACTTCCGTGTGCACCTGCGTAAGAGCGCCTGTGTATACTTACATGGGCCATGGGATTAGCTGACTGGTTGGTAACTGGGTTAAACATACGAGTCAATTATATCCAATTATAATACCCAGTGAATTTCGATGTTTCACCCAGTTAATTATATTGTCACTATATCCCAATTATAAGCCATTTACAAACTAAGTATGCCATTTTATGTCAACTAACATGGTTGGTAAATGGCATGTCAACTAACCATCCAACTAACTCCATGGCCCATCTATGCCATGTCTCCGTCCCGTCATTGTTCCCCGCCTCCAGAGCTTGCATCCACCACGAGGACAGCTCCGAGTCCATGCCCAAAGTCTCTGCCAGGGCCTGGCGATGGAGGGATATATGATATAACCATAAGTTGGGATATAAAACTGAGATATAACTATGGTAATCAAGTCAAATAAAACCATAAGCCGAGATATAACCGCTAATTATAACTACGCTTAATATAAGCACTCTTAGCTGGAACTGCGCTCCCAAGTGGGGTTCTCCATTCATAAGTTCCGTCAGTTCCCATTCACTGGGCAAATCCACCAGCGGCTATGTGCTGCCCCCAACATATGAGAGTTACGTTGTTTCATCAACCCCATTCACATCCATTAACTACAGTCTTTGAAAAGTAAAAATGCCATGAACCATGATTATTGAAGCTATTTGCACCAACTGTGCAATCGTTTGGGGGCCACACCTTATACAATTTGCAAAACCATGTTTGTTGGGGAGATCGTGATTCTATCTATAAAATCATTTTGAGCCATGCCTACCTGGTACGCACTTGCGATCTAAGTGTTGGTGGTGAATTGAGATTGGCAGTTAAAGGGGATTCAATCAACCAAAGGGTCACTCTTTGACTCATTTGCCCAGGTCAAAACCGGTGGGATGAACATGGTCCCATCATGTCCCATCACCGTGCCTGCACCATGGGACCCAATGGCATGCTGCGCGACTCGTTCACCCTCCATGGTCTGCACGTCAGACCGGTGATGTTCTTCACGCCTGACCGAAAAGCACGTGGCGTCTGATTGACCTCCCAAGCACGCAAAACCCTATATATACATATGATGATATATGTATGTATTATAAGTTATTATATTACACACTGTATATATGGATTGTCCTATTTTTGCTCCATGTATGGAATATTTAGCAACATTTGCCCCATAAATGACCCAAATGTAGGTCAATATACTATACATCCAGCAAATGAGTATCTAAAAAGCCTTACTAAAATTCCACGCTTGCACCTGCCTTCAGCAAGTGTCGCCATGTCGTAGATCTGCAATGGGACTTTGTAGATGTCGCTCCTTGGTTCGGCCAATTCGGCCAAGCAGCCAAGGGTAGGTCTCAACATTGCAACAAACATCTATGTATGCCCTCTGGTAAGCTACCATAACTATGGAAAATCACCAGTTAAATATGAGTATAAATAATCCACTACAGTCACTATAAATGGGCAAATTTCTATAACGAAATGACCGGAGGCTGAAATCATCCAAAATCACCCAAAACAACACCTGCCCCCATCCCAACCATCAAAATAATCGAATCATCCAAGTCTCATGGCACCCAGAAACAGCATGTGCTGCATCTCTTCCTTCGACATCTCCAGCGTTTCGTTGCCCTCGTCCTCCTCGTCCTCCCGTGCCAGGCGCAACAGGCTGACACCACGGCGGCCCAGCTGGGCGCGCAAACGCTGGAGGTGCGTGAAGCGGTGGCGGCTTGGCATCATGCTCTCGGGAGGGTAGAGGTCCTGGGACTGGGGTGAGATTTCCAAATGTTCTACGCCTGCTGTGAATACACTGCAAGATAACATGATATATATATATATATATATATATATTTATATCATATATATATATATAATGTAGTACAGTATAATGGTATAACTTAGAACATACTTACTAGAGTATATATGATCTAATATAACAAAAATCAATCAACATTTATATAGTTTAATCATGTTTAATATATATATATAGTTATATATAATTATACGTATACATACATATGATGTTTTATATCATAGACATATGTAAATATGTGGTTGAACATCACAGAACTGGTTCATTATTTTCGCCCAACTCCAGGTGGAAAGTCAATTGGTTTCATCATCCGAATTGGGACAAGGGGAGAAGGAGGGCTTTAACCAACAAAAATGGTCGTTTGCTTGGATTTAACCAACAAAAATGGTGATTCAATGTGATTTACATAATAGGATATAATTATATATAACAGGGGTAAATGTAGTAACATATCCTTCTGTAATATGTTACATAGCTTTTGACCACCATCTTGCATAGCTATGGAAAGTCATGTCGAATTTAGTTTAATGATGTACCTATACACGGTGATATTCCATAGCTGGCTCTTAAATTACAAGAGGGTAAGAGGGTATATCTGATTCACCAACAACATAAATATATAAATCTACTTGAAAGGGAGAAACCACCACTTGATTTGTTCATTGCCCGTAGGAAATGCCACCCAAACCAAAATAAACTACAAGTACCCCCTCGTCATTTAACATACTGTAACTATCGAACACTACCACTTTTCATATGCATGTTTAATTAAATTTATTCATCTATAAATTATATATGATTACATAAATGGCTGATTGTCCATAATCTATTTCCGTTTGACCCGAAAGGATCAAACCAAAAGGATGCACCAAAGCACGGCAGCTTGACCAAAAATCTATGGATATTCCTGGTTTTTCGCGGGAAAATGATCTAAAAATGATATATTTTTTATAGCTAGGCTAGGCTATTTAAGTATACTGAGTGTATCCAGTTGCTGTGGATGGATTGTGTATCTAAATTGAGGGATTCCCGTCCCTATGCAGGTTGCAAAGGGTAATTCAACACCAAATTTCAAACTGAAGATTGGATCATTTTTAGATCATGATGATGTATGATGATTATTTACACCACGTATTCATGCGCCATACATCAGATCAGAGCTAAAACAAGACCATGATGTATGATGATGTATGGCCCATTGCCACAACCACACAAATCGCAGTACCGAGGGACGAAAGTGAAGCAAACCCTCTCATCAAAGAAGCGCTCTTGCTCGTGCCTGTCAGCAAACTGTCAGCCAACTTTCGCTGGTAAAAAAGGACTATGTGACTATGTGGCAACCAACCACGTTGGAACCTCTTCATGAAAAGGGGTACCCCTAGATAGCCAAGCTAGTCAACAATGAGGCCAATGATTGGTTTTGTTTCATGTTTTATTATGGTTATATCATACCTGGATGGGTGTACAAAACAAAATTGCTGTGGAAACGACAACAACAACAATAATAATCGATATTGCCAGAAATGGTATAACATACCATATTACCATGAAATACCATAAATATTCCCATATTAAAACCATATATATCCATATTACTTAGCATAGAAAGCGATGACATTTGGAATTACCACTCCGGGCTCCCGGCCTGACATTCTTGGCCACATCCACCAGGGTACGGTCTGTGGGCTGCGAGTTGAAGGCCGAACCCAACATGTCGTCGGATGTCATGTCCTGGCAGCGGTTGGTTGGGGGGTGCAGCTGGCTTGGTGCCGGCCGCCCAAGCCGAGCTGGGTAGGATCTATGGTGAAATAAAATCGACCATCTGGTTATGACTAACATAGCTATGGAAAATCCATCATAAACGGAGTTTTTAATGGGAAAGTCATCTGTAAATGGGCCATTTTCCATGGCTATGTTAAATAACCAGATGGTAGACGGGTAAGTTGGTATATAATACGATCTATCATCATTCACCTGCTGGTGAGTGGGGTTTCAACAGCCGACCAATGGGTAAAGTGGTTTATACTTGAAAGTTTCTAGGAGTTGTTGGTAGAACTATGACAAACTATTATTATTAGAAGAGGGTTAAAAACCAACTAATACAGTAACATCTTAGAACTAGGGTCCCCCGTACCTGAAGTGCAAGCACGTTTAGTTTTGGCTAGGAAATATGTGCATAGGTATCACAAAGGTGTTGCACCGTGGTTTTGTTGGGGTTGCATAGCAATGTTGTAATAGTTTGCCGACAAACGATACCCATACTGACAGTGTTTGTATGGTACATTTCCTAACACGTACGCTAAGCAGCGGGATAATCATCCAATTCGAAATGAAATCAACGAATTAAGGAACCAACCCCAGTCATTTTCATATGTGCAAATGTGATAACCATACCGTAGCAGTCATTGATACATGTCATATCATACCCTGTCAAATCATATGCAAATAATATAAAACATATCATATCATATCAAATGTAAACATAATACTCGTATCCTATAAGGTCAAATCATATTTTGTTATTTCATACCGTATAATATGTATAAGCAAGATAATTATATCATATGATGTCAAATCATATGTAAAAGAAATGTTTGTTTCCTTCAATGACAGCAATGTATAAATACGGTAAACATCAAGCAAGTACATGCGCACGACACTCCCAACAGGCGCGGAACCCACTTGCACATGGCAGATTTCACTTCCTTACACATTCTCACTCACTTACACATTCCACCAGCAAATTTTGCTCACTTGCACATCCCGCCAACCTACCTACTACTACCACGAGTACAGATACTACAACAACATAACAACGACTGCTATAGCTACTGCTGCTGCTGCTGCTGCTGCTGCTGCTACTCCTATTACTACGACAATGATGTTTAGTTCTTCAAGTTCTTCCGTTTAAGGTTTGGGTGGGGGGGTCGGGAATGTCAATGCTGACAGTGACAAAGTAAGCAGGCCTCAAGCTGATCATATAGCTTTGGGGGCCTCCACACATTGAAGCGACGCCGGCCATACTAACTGTCTACGTCATAGTCCACGAGAAGCCAGTGCTGGTCAGTGTTGCGATTTGGTCGTCCTTGGGGCAGGGCCGTGCCACCAACCGCTCGGCCACCTCAACGTCGTCCGCGTAAGGCGCCAACGACGGCCGCCGAGTTTCTGACTTGCGTTCTGCATGCGTGTGCATGTGCGGGTGTTGAGAGGCATTGCGGGGGAAAAAGGCATGTGACTGAGGGGTAGAATTTGTAGTCAAATGGATTCTTGAAAACTGCCGCGTTTAAGAACTCGAAACGGCAGCGACGGCATTCATGTCTGATTTGAGGCAAGCTAACTATATTATAATATGTTGTAATTAAGCATTAAGCTATAATATAATATGATTAAATATATTTAAACAGTTTAAACACGTATATTATATATATATGTATGTATGTATATATTATACGTATATGTATATCATATATCATCTATTCCCTCCCCTCCAACCCTTCCTGTCCTCAATCATGATCCTCAACTTGGCCTCATCCGCCGTGACCTTCACTTCCTCCCCATTTGGCGCGCCGCCGCCGCTCGAGGACAGCAGCGCGCTGAAGCTCAGCTGCAGCGGAACCTTTTCAGGTGGCCTGGGAGAACCAAGGCCAGAGTTCTGATGAAAAAACTACAGAAATGGGTGGTCTAACCATTGTTTAACCCAGTTTTCAAGGTGATTTTCATATGATATATTAATATTGTGTATATATATATTTATTTATATATAGTTCATGGTGATTTTCATGGTTTGACAAAAGAAAAATGGTGATGTTCATGTGACACTGGGGGTTTACAACTGCCTCCATGACCTTGATACCGCTGGGCGGAAAAGCGTCCATGGAAACAAAAAACCTTGTGAAGCAAGAAGCAACAAAAAAATGTTATTTGACTATATATACTACAATAATCTATACTGTAATTTATACTTTGATATACTTGATTATTCTACATTTTATTACAGTGACAGTTAATTTAAAGAATCCAGATCTTCAAATGTTGACAGTATCCACCATCCTCTACCCATCCTTTCACAGGGGCTTGGTCGAATTGGTCACGTTGGTCACGTTGGTCACGTTGGTCACGTTGGTCACGTTGGTCGAATTGGTCGCACCATGTCGGGTTCGCACCGCCCCTGCCGGGAGCATTGCATGATGCTGATTGTTTGAAGCAATTCAGCTGGTCCTGGTAGTATGTCAAGAATTGGAAGGTTCACTTCAGACCCAATACCAATGCTGTGGTCCCTGTGGTATGCCATGTTTCAGCCACAGCTGTATCAGGGGGTTGCCACTTCTTATAGATCGTTGGCTCAGCCCCACCAAACACATGTCACCACGTCCTGTCGTCCATAGCAGAAGGCAGGCGATCCAAATGATGTCACACGCTTTGGAGACCATGGCTTCAACAGCAAAACTACCGGCAGCGAGGGACTCAAATTTGTTCGTGGTCGTTGTCAACCCCAAATGTGGCTGCGGGCAAGAGGAGCATTTCACAGTGCATCAGAAATGCATGGACCCGCTGAGGTCGAACGACATCCCATTGAAACCATGTGATAGGATTTCAACCGTCCCCACTTGGGGGTTTCTGTTGAGCTTGCCACAGTACCAAGGGATACCAAGGGTTCCTTATCGTGAAGGAAAAATTCAAACCACCTGACCGAGATGGTCACAGCCTGCCCTCGGGGCGTTGTCTCAGGTTCCGTGCCACTGCATCGTTGTTGATGCTGATACCAAACCTTGTGTAAACGCGGCGGAGCTGCTGGTTGGTGATTTCAGCATGTGTCAGCCAAGTCCAAAAATGTAACAAAGTCAATTCAAGTCATCATCGCAGGTAGCATGTAGAATGTAGACGGTTTTCTGTAGCAAAGCAGAAAAATACCCTCTGGTAATTTAACATAGCTATTGAAAATGGCTATTTATAGCCTGATTTACCTATTAAAAATGATGACTTTCCATAGTTTTTTGTATGTTTACCAGAGGGTAACACACAATGACGGGGAGAATCCTGGAGAATCCAGTTCAATGCGACCAGCAGAAATCCTTGCAGCTGAAGACACTCCTCAAGGAGGTAGTTCACATTGGTGTTGCTCTTACCTGAAAGAAATGGCTGGCACACCTGGCAATCAAAGGACCCCAAGTTCTATAAAACATATAGACAAGAAAAGACAATGGTGTTGTTGTAGGTGAATAATATATATGGAATTATAGAATGTTATTCCACTATATTCCACTTTCATTTGGAACCCAAAATATCCCAAAATCATTGACATTGGGTCATTGGGGACCCAAAATCCTTTATGTGTTGTTTTTTTCCCGCAGGAACCGTTGATTCTCCCCCCAACAAAAATCCGACAGCGTTCTGACGTGCAGGCCTTCGCCACCTTCGCCAACGAGGAAGAGGATGCTGCCACCTTCACTCAAGTAGTCCTGTGGCACGACCGGTGCACCCAGGCATAGGTCCGGTCGCTGGTGCCATGAGAGTCCCTCTCATGGTGAGGAGCGTCATACAGTAGCTCCTCTCAGCCCAAAGATTTCTATCCACATTTCGGAACAGAAATGGCTATGGGTCAATACCTATAGATACATTTTTAATGGGATGAACATCCATTTACCAGCTATTTTGGGGTTCACTAGGTACCAGGGTTTTGACTCATAGCCAAATGAAAAGTGAAGTTCCACTGAAGATCAAACACACATCCCACTATCAAACAGCCATCCAATGACCCCAAAAGTGTACATCCACCATGGTTTCGGGGGCGTGGATGTATGTGTTTAATATTAGGTGGGTCTGAGATTATAGTGAAGCAAGCGGGTTAGAGCCCACAAACAATCACCAAGTCTCATCCATTTACTAGCTTATAGCTAAGTCATAACTCATAAACCATGAAAAAAGAAATGATTACAGACTAACTGTCGGAAACCCAATAATAAACCACCCCTCAAATTACCATTTTTATGTGTGATATAAACCGTCCCCAAATAGTAGGTTTGTAGCATGGGGTTTACCAAATTATAGTTGTCATCCATTTACTAGTTGTTATAGTCGCGGCAAGCCACAATTCACAAACAAAAAACAGTTATGAATCCATAAAAACTAACAGAAACTCACTATATATACTTAACCTACATCTATGGATCAATAACTCTTAACTATACTTCTAACTATACTAATAATATCCATAGAAATTAAGATAAACTAACCTGGTTGGTACTTTCAACCCCTCTGAAAAATATTAGTCAGTTGGGATGATTATTCCCAATAGATGGAAAGTCATAGAATTCATGTTCCAAACCACCAACCAGTAACTATATACTTAACTATTGTAGAGCTTAGTCCTTAATGGCCGTGAACTCATCGCTGGAGAACATCTCTCGGGGGCCGCCAAAGATCACCAGGTTGGCAGCGCGCAGCCTTTGTGCGACCGAGAAATGACACTTGTGTGGTGCGATGTGGTGCTGATAATCTATGGTGTTGTATGGTTAATGATGGTTAATATATGGTAATAATGATGGTTAATATTATGGTTAATGATGGTTAATGATAATCTGGTTGGTGGTTTTAACCCCTCTGAAAAATATTCGTCAATGGGAAAGATTCTCCCATATATTATGGAAAATCAAAAATGTGTGAAACCACCAACAGAATATGAAAGTCAATTGGGATGATTATTATTCAGAATATGAATATGATGACATTCCCAACTGAATGGGATTCATTAAAATTCATGTTCCAAACCACCAACCAAATATTCAGAATATGTTAAGAATATGTTTAAATATATTCATACTCAACATCGCACTGATTTACTGGTATTGAAATCATCTGAAAATTCTAGTTTTGATCAGTTTTCGGATCCAAACTTGGAAGGGGGTTCAGCTGTGCTGGAAGTGCTGGAATCTGCTCCTCTCTGCTCCCACCTTCATGCCTTCATGGTAAGGTGTCCATATTTATGTATTTTTATGTATATTTATGTTATTATTTATGTATATGTATCTATATTTATGTATATTTATGTATATATTTATGTATATATTTATGTATATTTATGTATATTTATGCTATTTTTTATTGGAGAGGGTATCCTTTCAACACGGCTGGCATACCTTGACCGGGGCGCCTTTCCAAGCTGATGATATCTTTGTTGGTGGACACCTGAACAGCAGGGGGGCCACAGAGCGCGTTGACCGGGGTGTGAACCTCAACATGGGGGGATTGGATGAAGCCATCAACATATGGCCAGTTTGATACAATGTGAGGCCCCCAAGATAGCTAAGTTGGTTTGTAACTCCAATAACTATGGTTTATGGTACTTATATCATCTTATAACTATAGTTACTGGGGCAAATCTAAACCAACAAACATCACTGGGGGGCCTCACATTGTAGGGATAAACGAATATAAATGATATCATTAACCATCAAATTGAGGTGGGACAATCCCCCAAATTTTGGAGACACGCCCATTGATCCTGGGTATGAGTCGGGTCATTGCAGGGTCCGAAGCAGCTCATGCCTTGAAGTCCTGCTTGATCCTCCGGTGCAGCTTCTTGAAGTTATTGGAGGGATTGCCCTGGCGTCCAAGATACGGAACAACGTAACGAGTGGTTTCTGGCTTCGTTTTTTGTTTGGTTGACCAAGCTGAAAACTGATCCAGTTTTAGCTGTTTAGGTGAACGTCATCATTGTTGTTTAAGTATGTTTAAGTCACATCCATTCTATGATGTTTGGAGAGTTTGGGGATGCTTATGCAAATTAGTTTTAGAGTACTGTGTGTGTCATACTCTCAAGTGATTCACCGTGGCTGTACAATCTCAATTGTGGATCGGAAAATATGGGGCAATCATCGAACATCATCAAACCAATATTGGCGGGTTTGATGTTTGGGGACATGAATATAAAGAAAACATCAACTACCAACCAGTTGTTAAATAGGGAAGTGCCCCCACAAGAATCTCCCGCATTCCTTGGGTTGGTTTTCTTGGAAAGGACCCTGGCTTGAAAAATACATATCCCATCTGTCTGGATAATTCTGTTATTCCATTTAGAGATTATGGATGATTAGTATATATGATTATATCAATATCAATGGCCATTTCAAGAACCTAAATTGGAGGTACCTACCATATATAAGGCCTATGTAAGGCCTATGTAAGGGAATATCCCCACAAAATATGGCCTTATATGGTACAGTACCTCCATTTTAGGATCCTGAAATTCCCAT
>Ga0126342_10011503_pt1 | contig 15813 bp, 15 predicted proteins | sample Cyp1metagenome_FD_92528 | JGI IMG/M metagenome (GOLD analysis project Ga0126342, IMG submission 92528) | Coral microbial communities from Lord Howe Island, Old Settlement Bay, Australia - Cyphastrea 1 metagenome | ecosystem: Host-associated > Invertebrates > Cnidaria > Coral ... | reverse complement strand
TTATTGAGGCTGAAGCAAACCAATTATGCTGGACTACAGGGACATCTCCCTCATGGAGAGTGTGCCTCTACTGTGGCGGACCGTGACCGCGTCACCCGTGGGAATTGAACCCATGACCATTTTGGAGGGGGGGCCCCCTTATAATTGATATCTAATACATAACGTGGAGAATTCTACGTTTTCCACGGGCTGGCCCCCCAATACCCCCTATGATTGTGTTGAAGCACGGAGAACTCAGGTAGCTGACGCTACCTTTCGTGATAAATCGTAAAGATGTCGTCCAGATCAGGTCCAAATCATTTCCATTCTTCCCCATCTATGGTCAGCAAACTCACAGCCCTCAAAGTCTTGAGATCGTTTCGGCACCAAACAGAAAAGGATACTGCAGCAGTTTCCGATTCCAAATACAGCGGTCAAGTTCCCGTTTTATCTCTGCAGCATGGTGATGTCTTAGCTTTGCCCTTCCACCAACTTTGAAGGGGAGACTCACAGAGACTGTTGACATTGTGAAACTTTGAGACATGTACTATGTGCAAGCCCATCGATGGTGTTTCATCCGATGGATATAGGCATTCGTCCGGTCAAATTTCAGATGCGCATCTTCTAAGCACGACTCTCCCAACGTAAGCTCTCCAAGAAGGTAGTAACCTTCGGCATGTTTGGGCCACCTTCATTAAATTCTGACCGGGCTTGCCCCAACAAGTGCTAGAAGCCTTGATCAGGAAAGTTGCTCTACACCAACACGTAACATGCCATGCTTCACATAACATACTTCATCATACTTCGACTTCTATCAACTTCTATCAACTTCTATCAACTTCTATCAGCTTCTATCAGCTTCTATCAACTTCTCAGCTCAGCTTTGGCTCAGCTTTGCTCGCCATCTCCAAAGCTGGTGAAGCCTGTCCAGCTTTGCGTGAAGACTGGAGACTCGCTGCTTCCCTCACTGTCGGGTGCTCGGCTGATCTGTCGGCTCACTAGCTTGACATCTCCAGCAATATGCCGCTCGATCAATTGCTTCTGGGCTGGGGCATCATTGACTCATCACAGATGTTGATCTCCAAAGTCAGAAATATTTTTCCGCCACACACAAACACACAAGGGAGCAGAATTGCATCAATTGCTGCAACACAAATCATATCAAATCACGTTCAGCTCATTTCCAGAATCAGTGCTACAAAACACGTTTGCGCCCCACAGCAAGGTCTGGACCAAAGCAAACAGGGATAAAAGGTGATATAAAACTCTATTTTCTTGCAACATACAAGTAGTGGAAACAATTGTGTATTCACATGCATTAACGTGAATTGGATCATTTCATCGGCAATGCCAAGCGTCAACATGCTGCAAAGCCTGCGCAATATCTGCTTTGGCCTCACAGGGTTGAAAAGTGTTGAAACATACAACCTAATTGGAACCATACTGCACTGAATGCATTTCACACAGAAAAGAATGAACATACAATATCATACAATAACATACAATAACATACAAATATGTAACAGGTCTGTATATAATGTACCAAGTAAATGCATGTGTATAGAGACCTCAAGTATTGACTTGACTTGCGCCTTTGCATGGGCGGAGATCTGTGCGACATCCAGTGAGATCGAGTCCATTTGATTTTGCAGCATCTTCATGTGATCCTCAGTGCAAACATCATAGGATATACAATGATATACAGTTGTGGATGAAGAGCTTCACCTTCTCGTCAAAAATCTTTTGAATCAGTTGTAAAAAAATGTATATGCTTGTTACTATATTTTATTGTATTTATTTATTATATTTCATTGCATTTCCGTGGTGTTCAATCTTTGTAGTTGTCAATTTCTTCAATCTTTAGTTCCATCGCGGATGGCGGATGCGGAAGTTCCCGGTCAGCTGAGGTCAGCTGAATTATGGCTGAGCTGCTTGGCGCGAGGAAGGGCGGCTATCCTCGACCTGCCAGGCGTGCACCTTCCTCGCAAGCTCCTGCGCACACGGAACCGCTGGCAATCCGTAGCAAAATCAGTAGCAATCCGAGTGCGGGTGTGTGCTTGTAAGACTTCAATGGATTTCAATAAGGGTCTGCCTTATCAGAAATGTTGCGACTCCCACAGCACTCGAAAAAAACAAACACCCATCATCTGGGCAAGCTTGAAACACATTTCAGCCAAAATTGGACGGCACAAACGTGCATGCATCCAAGGAGGCCGGGATTGACATGTAGTGGAAGATCATGAACACGTATGAACAGAACACCACAACGAAGCAGCAACCCAGCCGAGGAAGCGGGACTGAATTGAATCCAGCGCGCTGCAGAATCCCATGTCAAACAAAGAAGGACTAAACCGTATCGTGAAAGCCGAAATCATGGGGAATCATGGGAAAATCATGGGGAAATCATGGGGAAATCATGGGGAAATCATGGAAGTGGCCGAAGAGGCTGCCAATTCATGGCAGTCCTTCAATTTGTCCGGCATGTGGCGCAACTGAGACGGATCTACGCCCTTGAGGCATTCACTCAACTTGCCGATGCTGATCCTTGCGTGTGACCACCAGCAGCGCTCGGGAACTGAAGTGCCATTGATGTGCCATGCGATTGATCATGACAAGCTGTAGACAGATTGTAGACAGATAGACAGTATTAGACAGTGCAGTGGCAACCACACACTGATAACATTGTGATAATATTGATGTCAATATCCATTGATATCTCCTCAAGTTGCAGCCTGGGTGTCTCTATTTTCTCGCATCTGTCCGTAAGCACCACTGCCTTCTGTCGTCCCCAATTGTCCTGATCAAGCAGCGTTTGCCGGTGACAATGCTACTAAGATTCTGTGCCGGAAAAACTACCAAGGGCATGTGCAACTAGTGTCAAGCACAATGAGTGCACAAATGTCATCGTTGGTTCCCTTCATCTCTCCTTGTCCATGATTGACTCTTGTCGTTCGTTGATCGTTCGAGAAATCCAATCCAGCAATTTGCTTTGCTCCTGAGGGGTTTAATCCTTTACATTTTTTTCAAGTTCCCATTCAACATCTGCAAACAGTGGAAGGAAAGTTCAAGGGCTGTAGACAAACACTGTGAATAAATAGTCATACAGCAATATGATACTGTATCATATGTACATTATGTATCGACATTTGTCTCATCTCATCTCAAAGCATCGTGAGGATCCAAGTTCAAGTCACTCAGGCAGAAATGGAACCTCTCTCTAATGGGCAATCTTGCGTGTGACTCAGGACATCTCAAGACGTCTCACCATCCTTTGCCTGTCTTTGCAGGTGTTCAGACCATTTCCGAATTCCACAGGTCACTGTGGTGGGCTCCTGAGTCATAGTAACCATGTCAGAAAAGCGGCTGCGCATGCGATGCAGCATTAGCTCTTCACGAGAAACCTCGGTGCAGCATTAGCAAAAAAACTGAGACCGCCAGTCTCTGGGAACAGTTCGAAACTCTTAGACATCTCTAGACCTTCTGAGCAGGAAAAACAATAGAAACTGATGAGACCCCTTCCTTTTGCACTACTTCTCTGATTATTTAAACATATTTAAAATCTACTAACAAACTGAACAACAACTGAACAACAATCGAACATAAATTAAACAACAATCGAACAACAATTGAACAGCATTGAAACAACTATAGTATCTATTCCTCCTCCAACCCCCACAAACGGCTTCCGATGCCTTTTTCTGCGTGACCTCTTGCTTGTGTTTCTGCCTTGTGAGTGCACGGCTTTGTCAAACTCAGCATCAAGCACATTGTGAAGCTGCTAGGTTCTGCAAAACTCTAGGAATATTAATGTGCTTGACATCGATGAATCAATGTGAGATGCCAATTTGTGTCATTTCATATCAAGCCTCACAGTTGCTGCAAGTGGGTCGTCTTCCTCCACACTCTTTGTCACAGCTTCCTGATGCAACATGAGAAAAAAGTAGTACTGTACAGGGATGTACAGGGATACACAAACACACACACACAGGAATTCTTCACGCTGCACTCTACAACTTCAGATTGGGAAATTACGGGACAATGTGTTCATTGCACAAGTCTAAGTCCAACTGGATTCTGATACATTTTGGTCATCCCATGTGCAAAACATCCACATCCAGGAGTCCATAAAAACATCACAATACCATATTTAGTATTATATATGTAGTCAACTAACTAAGAGCTATTGAAGCTGTGGAAGCAATGTGATTCTATATTTCTGAAGATCATAAGAACAAATTCAAGAAGCTAAACTTACAGCTCTGCTGCAACTTGAACTCCCCTCTCTGAGCGGGCTGCAGTCGGCTGTGGGCTGAGTGACCTGTTGAATTTCTTGTTGCGCAGCTCCGTACATGCTGAGCCAGTCTTCAGAAGTTTCGTTCGCATGCTTCAGGTGGAATTTCTTCAGCATTGCATTGACCTTCCGTTTTGACAGAGACTGGTCGCATCAGTCGCTGTGGGGAGTGTCAATGATTTGTGCCCATTGAGCTCAAAAGAGACTCTGTCAAGAACCTTTGAAACAAAAGACTGCTCGGAAGCCTGCTCAGATAAGACCAAGAGCTTGTTGACATTTGTCCTGTCAAAAGCTGCAAGGTCAACGGCCGGCAGTGAGAAGTATGCAATCCCGCTGTACACTTCAAACATATTCTTAGAAAATAAATGACTGACTGGAGTTTGATCAATATATGTCAAAGGCTGATTGCAGCCCATGCAGAGACTTGTCGTTTTCTGCAGACTTCGCAAGGTTTCAGCATGTTTGAAACCGCTGGCTGATACCAGCGGCAATCGTGAGCTTGCCAAGGGAACTGCCTAAGCCTTTGACTTTTGGCTCCGCGCTCTGCTGGTGCTTACAGTGTAAAGTTGCTGAACTCAGGCGCTGGAAGCGCAAAGCACTGGAGGCGATGCTAATTGCGCGACGATGAGACTATCGATCCAGAATGTCAAAGGACGAGAAAAAGCCCGTTTATCTCTCTTTCAAGGTGTGGGGAAGAACAACCATACCATCATCATACCATCTCAGCTTACTTCATGGACTTCTGACTTCAAGTTCTGATCCTAGGAAAAGGTTGGCTTCAACCCGCCTTGTCTGCCCAATCATGCGCACACCATCACTGACGGAGAGCTCAAGCCTTTTTGCCTTCAAATCAGTGACAAAAACAAGGCTTCTCTTCTCTTTCTGTGTCAAGACCAGGGGAAATGTGGAGCAAGCAAGACATGGAATAATTGCTGATTGGACGCTGCGAAGAACACATACAGAATCCATCTGCTTACAAGGGTTGTCATAAGTTTCGCTAGATGTCTCTCTGTCTCAAACCTCGCCTCCTTCTTCGCAAAACGTGAAGCGCTCTCAATCAGGTATTCGGCGTTTTGCTTTGTCATCCTGCAGGGTGTTGGCTGGTCCGCAATCTCATGCCTGTGGCTTGGGGGTAGTGACGCTTCAAACATATCAAGCAATATGGCCGAACAAGTCTTTCCCAAACTGAAACATGGTATTATTCAACAAACATAATACAACACATATGTACTTGTGCTTACCTCTAACCAAAAATATCCAAAAATCAATCTCTCAAGATCTGCGAACGTAAAAGAACTCCCTCGTGTTTTCTCTGAGCACTGTCCTGTCTTTGGAAAACGCCTTTTTTAGACTCCGAATTGTGACTAGTTCTGCAGGATGTGCCGGAAAGTCATCATCTTCAAGCTCACAAATCAAATACCACCTCGGCAACATTGGTTTCCAATGAGAAGAGTTTATGGTTCTGCTTGCAACCTCTTTGACGGAAAGCAGTCGTGACGAAACGGTCGAGGGAATGTGTCTCAACATAACCACCCCTTCAGGAACAGAACCCTCAGGTCCCTTGCCAGCAACAACTGAAGATTGGCATTGACAGGTGCACTGTCCGTAACGTCTTCCAACAACCCATAGATTTAGCGAAAATCGTGGCTCATTCATGTACTCCGACAGCTTGTGGCTGGTCACATGTCCAGGAAGTTTGCCGTCTCCTGTAAAAGCAGCGCCATTTTGCAATGCTGAGCCCAAGGCAAAGTAACCAACATATCGAAATGTCTCCGGAAAACAAACATGGCTCGCAGTCTCAAGTTCTCCGAGTTTGGGATATATGGATATACATGGTATATTATGTAGATTCTAGATGTATTACTAGTGTATCACTGATGTGTGTGTTGCTATGTATGTATATAATGTAACAAATACGTACATAACATTCACCTCGTGCAGTTGTCCAGTTCTCTGCTGCCTCGCAGTGGAAAAGTTGGGATGATTTGCCGTGATTTGCCCAATCTTAACTACAGTGTTCTTCAAATGCGATGAAGAAAAATCAACTTCCATCTCCTTGAAATTCTTTGCACAACCCACAGATTCTCGCTTCCTTTTCAACACTTTGCAGTGTCAGAAAACATGGCAAGGGGAATAAAGATATATTGAACTTATTGAACTATATTAAGTTTCAATAAATTTCATGTACTGTAACTGTAACATCCAATTTTCATCAATTGTCCATGAACTTCATGAGATGTTTGTTGATGTTACATTTGATTGTTTTATTATGTTTTATTTTACGTTCATCATTTTGTCATCCCTGCTGTCCTTCAGGTTCTCCACAGCTTCACCAACCTGTTCAAGCAACGTCTCTGGTTCGCCTGCAGCACTTCGTATCCGGCCATATGCTTCGAAAATCAGACCCACGAGGATGTTGATCATCAGGATGCCTGGGACAGGCCACAAACCACAAGCTTCTCGAAAGTACTATTCGGACACATTCATGTACTATTTTAATTCTCAGTTTTAATGCTGGGGTTCTGCGTCCGATGACCTGCTTATCCGTTTTTCTCACCCTTGTACATTCTGGTACTGTATATGTATATATTATTTAATATCATACAACTGTATAATAATATATTTAAGATTTTATAAGTATATATATATAATTATATAATATAATATATATATAAGTATATATATAATTATATATATACATGTATATATATATATATATATGTTCTACCACCATGGCCATAAACAGCCTTCAAATATTGAGTATTCAAATTATAAGATATTACAATCCGCATCACCAAATTCATCCAGTACATGCCAAGATACTCATCAAACTCAGGTAGGAGAAGAACCAAAAATAAGCCAAAACCTGACCAACTTGAGTCACACTAAGTTCCATGCAAGGTCGTTTGAAAACCCATTGGAACGGCAGAACATGGCGGAACAAATCGGACCAACGTTTTCAAAGGCAAAGCAGGGGCGGGGAAGCACAACATAGATTCGACATAGCACAAAATGAAGGTCATGACTGTTTTGGTTCATAGTCATATATGAACCAATGATGGTCATATAGATAGACCATTTGGATTTATATATATGGGCCACGGTCAATATTTAATATACCTCCAAGTCATCAAAATTTGAAGAGTGTATTATCGTTGCTCGTATTCATTGTAGTCTCATGGTTTTCCAGCAAGGGATGGGATACTTCCTGGCACTTTCAAATGCGGCACAATCAAGCGAAATTCTTGGACATTCATTTTCTTCACGGAACTGTCTCCACCACTGGCACAACCACCACTATCACAACCACCGCAACTGACGAAAGCTTCATTTTCACATCTTCCACTTTCATTTTTTGAGGGAAGTCTCGCACGAAAGCTTCGTTTTCACATTGTCAACTTTCACCTTTTGAGGGAAGTCTCGCACGAAAGCTTTGTTTTCACATCTTCATTTTTTCAGATTTTGAGGGTCTCGCACGAAAACATCGTTTTCACATCTTCCTATTTCAGTTCCAACAACTCATTCAGGAAACATCTGAGCCCTGCCATGTCTTGCGCTTGCTTGCTGCTCATCTTGGACGAGCAACGTGCGCCAAGAAAAACAATTTTTCAGCGAAAATGGTTTTTCCAAACGTTATCGTTTTTTCTTCCTCTTATCGTTTTTCCAAGCGCTGGCTTCACACCTTGATCAAAGAATGCACATGAGCGAGGAAAGGGAAAAGGAAAACGAATAGCAAAGGAAGGGAAAGGAAAGAATAGGAATGGAAAGGGAAAGGAAAAGGAAAGGGAAAGGAAAAAGATAGGAAAAGGAAAGGAAACCGAAAGGAAAAGGAATGGAAAAGGAAACGAAAAAGGAAAGGAAAAAAGGAAAGGAAAAAGGACAGGAAAAAGGAAAGGAGAAGGAAAAGGAAGAGCAAAGGAAGAGACAGGAAAAAGGGAAAAGGACAAAAAAGGCAGTGTCTCACACGGACCATTTTTGATGCCAAAAAGTCATCGTTTTCGTTATCGTTTTGTTATCGTTCGTGAATCCTGTGTGTGTGTGTTCCTTTTTTTCCTGGCAATCATCAAAAAAGGAGTGTAGCGACCACCTACAGGCACCTTCCTTGTGCAGAATCTGCGCCATTATGACAGCAAGCACTGAAAGGAAGAGACTAAAAGCATCTAAAAGCACTAACTAGCCGCAGAATGATGGAAAAATCAAGAACTTTGGATTTCAAGAGTCTGGGCACAGATCATTAACATAACCAACGTTATCGTTTTTTCCTCTTATCGTTTTTTCGAGTGAAAGCTAAAAATGGCTCATGGATGCTCATGGAAGATCATGGAAGACTAAACGAATAGGCGCGGGGTTTTTACAAACTCCCATGTGATTTTTTGTTTATCGTTTCGTTATCGTTCGGCTTATCGTTTGGGACACCTGGCTGGATCAAAAAAAACTGCAAAACAATGATTCTGGGAAACTGTTCTTTTGACAATTCTTAATGCTGTCTTGAACAAAGCCTGGGGCTGCCGCGGAAAACGAAAAGCAAACTCCAAAAGGCATAGAGGCACAGAGGAAAGAGCGGAATCTAGAGCACCCAGACTGCTCCTGCCGCAAGGCAAGACCTTGTTCTTTCCTTTCTCCAGCATGGCGCGTTGTCACTAGCAAGAGTTGAGGCAAAAGACTGAAATGTGGCCGTACGGTACTTGAAATGTACTCAGCATGCAGCGCAAACAGCAGCATAAACAGACCATCACCACACAGCAATGCACATCACCAGGTACCACCTGTTCAAAACAGGATTTGGCCGTTACCTACATAATTAAAGGCATCGAATAACCTGACCTGCACCGTAAGACAAAGGATGATTGATGACCAAGATCAAACATAAGCAAATGTTATTGTTTTTTGAAGTATCATGTATTATCGTTTTCCATGCCCAGCTCAATTTCCAAAAATACTACTCTCCATATCTCTCCATTACGGTAAATTTTCTCTGTAGCTCATCTATGGTCATGTCGTGTTGTCGTGTTGTGGCCTGGAGCCACGGCTCAAAGCCCTCGATGTCCGTCATGCTCACGGTCTCTGCCCAGCGAAAATACCTCGGAGGAAACGAAAACCGCAGGAGCCACAGCTGTTTGTTACATGTGGTTACGCAATGTCCATCAAAATAATCTGACATGTATTGAAAGATTCTGACATCATCTAAAATCCATCATCCTAAGGTTCTTCGAGGGAGATCAGGCCCGACATCTTATCAGTGTCCATGTTCTGTATCATTCAGTCTTCAATTTTTGTTTCCTAATCCATCATTATTCCGAATTATTCCATTTCAGCAAAAACATGACCCGAGCAAGCTCTTGGCTGCTGTGCAAACAAATGTCAAAGCAGAAGCGATTGTGTGGTAACCTTCCACTGTAGTGCCAAGCAGAAGAATCCCAGCACCAGCAAAGCAAATGAATACCTAGGCTGTGATAGGCTGTATTTCATCGCCAGTTCCCTGGCTCCAAGAGAGGTGTCAGTTGCCATGTTACCAGTCAGGCTCTTGATGCTTTGCCCAGTCTGCAAGAACTGAGACATCCACGTACGACGCGAAAATCGTCTCCGTTCTTTAAGTCTTTGAGCAACATCTTAAGACCCCTCAAACAAACTTTTGCATCAGCGGCGCTGTCCTAAACAATTCCGAATGTCTCCAGCAAAACATTCCATAAGAAAACCAACGCAAATTGTTTAACACTTGCAAATAAAACTAAATCGAATCTCTCAGCTGAAGTGGCTAAAGCGAAGGCAATTGCAAAGTGCGCGACGTCAACAGCTGAGCCTGTGATGGTTTGAATCACCACATCCAGCCGGTCATTGGATCCTCGCCATGCACATTCTGACCGCTCTCTAAGTGTGGGGTTGCCAAGATTGCTTGGCGAACATAACGTGCTGCACCAGTGAACATCAGTGTGAGTGTGAGAATTGTGCCAAGTTACAACAAAGTGAACACATTGACATGGACTTTGGCTGGGTGTGACGGGTTCAAGGGTTGCGACGATTAGAGCATCTACAAATATAACCACGGGGACGAGCATGGCTCTGAGCTTAATGAATTTTGGCAGAGGCAGCAATCAGTACAACAACTCACAACAACTCAAACTCATGCGACCATGTGCCACTACAAGTCTCAGCCAAACGAGTGAACAGTGGTAGTGATGAGCACTGGTAGTGATGAGCAGTGGTATGGACATCAGCTGCTGTAACCAACATTGTGAGACCAATTGCCACTATGATCCAATATGTACCAAGGGCCCTTGAGCAGCGAGATTGCCAAGAAAACAGGAAGTTTGCATGAGTTTGCACTGATGAACAAAACAAATGTGAGGGACCATCAACATCCATCAACCAAGGTATATTTTGATTTGTCATAATCTTACACTCGGAGCGTTGCACTATGTTGCACTGTAACGCAAACTTTCCAAGATTCCAAAGGCTTTGAAGAACTTGATCATCAGCATGAAGAGATAAGCAAAAATGAAGCGTCTTGCCAGGACGTGAGATTCTGCCACCTCCTCTGCACAGCGGAAAATCTCACTCATCTGAGTCTCGAAGCCCTTAGTCTCGCCCCAGCTGGAAAATCGGGCAATGTGAAACCAGGCGACATCTTCCATTTCTCAAAACCTCAAAACACAAGCGAACGCTGTTTCCAGGCTCAATCAAGGCTCAAGACGATCAACCACACCATCAAACTCCTGCACAGCTAGACTTCAATCGATCACAATGCCTTTCCAATGGAGCCACAACTTGTTTATCTGCAAGTGCACGGACGGCCTAAAATCAAACCTACATAAAGATTTGGTGAGCTGAAAGATGCTGAAAACATGGTAGAAGTATCGAAGTTTCAAATAGACTCACATTATCTTGCTAATCTTACATTATCTTTCACCGAAAATCGATCAGAAGTCTCTTTTAATTAGGTGAAAAAGTTCAACCGCCACCGGGAAGGCTTGCGCTCAGCTGGCCCAGCCATGGCCCAGCCTCTGCAGTGAGGTATGACCTGTTGGTAAAAACGGCTAGATCCAAAGCAACCGATGGAAGGTCAGCGAGCACTTCAGGCAATTCCCCACTGACCTTCAGTACGAAAACCATCCAGAAAGACCTGCAGCTGGCAGATGGCATTTCAGAATTCGTCTAGCGTAACGTATCGTACAATAACGATTTTACAATGTATACCTGATGTAAAGAGAATGTACACGATGTGCAGGTGCATCATGCATCATCATGCACACATCATGCATCATACATCATGCACCCCCTCTTTCGGAGGATTTCGGAGGTTGCTTCAACCTGATACTTTAGCGATGTAGCGATCAAGGATGATCAAGGCGAGGGACACAGTGGTAAATCCAAAGGCAATAGTGATCCAGTCGATGACGTTCCACAGTTTCAAGTAGTCCTGACTTGGCCCTTCTCAAAGCTGCAATCAAGCTATATGGGTATGGATCAATACCTATTAATACCATTTTTAGGGGGATGAACATCCATTTACCAGCTATTTTGATGTCCACCAGGGGTACAAGGTTTTGACACACTGCCATATCAAGCTGTTTGGTCATGTTGCTTTGACTGACGGAATGAAGGATACAGATGAACTTGAGTAAGATTTGGTTGATGTGTTCACTAACGACTAAATTGCACAAAATGAATTAATTGTATGATATTAATGATATTAATGATATTTAATGATACTATGTATCAAAGGTACAGTATCAGTTTAATTTCTGTTTTCTTTGCAGGTGATACTTGCGCGAGTTTCTGCTGTTTACGCTTGGGCTCAACCTTTTTGGCCACGGGTCCTTGATGCCATCAAGACCGTTCATGGCAGCTGGAATGGCCTCCTTCATTTCAGCATACAACACATTCCACAACCTCGGTGCGACTCAAACTGACGATTCCCGTTTCATTTTCTGAGGCCTTTTTACCACTGAAGATTGTACTGTAGATCGAGGAATTCGCCAGTGATCAGCCAATGTGAATCCCCAACAGCTAGGGAAATTTGAGAAGCTTCAGTGAGGCACCAAAGCTTGGCAGGTGGTCATTGTTAGAGAAGGAAATGACTTAAGATGGTCGCAACATCGTTGTTTCAACTATGACATACAGCGTCTGCACCGTCCAACGCGGACAATTCTCAGCACCCCTTCTTAGCCCTCTTTGAACTTGGAACCATTTGGATTTCTGGAACCTTCTGGAACCTGGGAGGAAGCCTGGCTTAGAACCCTTCTAGGTCGAAGATTGGGGCATGGTGAGGGAAACACCAACCCAGCTTTGCAACTCCAAAGTGTTTCAGGATTCCAGGGTCCACGATTCCGTTCGGGTCTTGGGCTCGGCAAGCAAACGAAGTAGTGCCGGCACTACTTAGTCACTACTCTCAGACCCAGAGGTTAAAACCCAACAGGTACAATGCTACTGTTGGGAACAAAGTAGCTACTTGCCAACGTGGGCTAGATTGGGAAAGATGGGTAGGGCGAGAACTGCAAGTACACAAATGTGGTGAGATTCAATTGAAATTGATGTAACATTGAACTGAAGTCGAGTAGAAGGGTTATATGAGTAAGTAACACCTAATCATACAATAATGTGGGAGATGGGATTGGAAGAGGATGCACTGGACACGTTGTTCTACAATTGGAGTCAATTCTGAAACTTAACCCATCTTAATCGGAGCAAATCAATCAATGAGACAACTTGCCTGGATAGGTAAGCACGTGGCAAATCATGTTTGGGGCTAAGCAAAGACGTTGACTGGGCAGGGTAGACGGATTGACGCGAGAGTGACCCCACAAGCAAAGAAAGACTGAGTTGATATCCACAGCGCCAAACAGCCGGATCAGTGTTCTATGCAGAGCAGCCAAGGATGCCAAGCGGGTGCAAAGTCGATGGGCCATGCCATGCTATGCCATGCTATGCCATGCTACAAATGAGAGCAGCTTACAGCAGCTAAGATCAGCAAAGGCAGCTTGCCACGAACACATGCAGCTGACCAATTCCCCCAGACCCCCTGGAAACCTGGAGCCCTCCAAGACATTCCTGGAACCATTGAACGCCTGCTTTGAATACAATGATATGCACACATACAACTGATGACACCGGTATCAGCCATACATGCAAAATGAAGTTGAATGTGTTGTATAGATTCTAGATGTTTCTTGAGCATTTTCCATGTGCAGCTTGGGTGCAAAACTACGAAGAGCAAGTCTGGCAAAGCAAACCATAGGTTGTAATATGGTGAGTCAACGAAGCTCTCTTTCATACCTTCTCTGTGGATCATGTAGCCAGCATCTCGGAACTCAACCCGCAAAGTCCCCAATGTAAACATGGCCTCAGGATGAGGGCGAAGCAAGCTTGAACAACGTATGATATGATAACAATATAACAATCTATTATAACATAATAAAACAATCATTCATAATTCATAATATTTCATAATCAATGCAATTGCGTCGCGCTTTTGAACTCCATCCGTCAAAAATCTCTGCGTGGCTGTGGCTGTCTCAAAAGGGAGGTTCTGTGCAAGGCACTTGATGTGCGTTGTACGACAGGGTCTGAATATCGAGGAAAGCAGTATGATCATCCAGCCAGAAATTCCGAGCCCTTTCTTCCATCTGTTGCTCAATCACCTCCCTCTTCTCATGATAGAACACATACCTTCGCTGGTCGTGGCAAAGAACATCTGATGCCATATGTTCCATTGTCAAAACATGGTACACCATTGGGAGTCCTTACATTGGCCATTGCGAATCCCTATTAATCGGCGGTTGACCACGCCCAAATATAGGCAGTTTACCCATGCGTTGACCATGGCAAACATGAAGTGAAATCGACTCTATAAAGAACTGACACTGAGATTCGGCCTTGATGACTCTATCCAAGCGGCCAGTCATCAGGTTTCAATTCACCGTGCATATTACATGCAGGATAGAGATCCTGCGAGCTGGGACTGTGGGGGCACAGACTCGTCAAATGTTTCATTTACAGTATAAGTCTATGCCTATGTCGAAAGAACATGAAACACACATAATTACATATGCATGGTCGATCTGTTTGTTCAAATATGTCTGCGGTTGGACTACTTGTTGTAGTAGTTGTATTCTCTCTCATACTACAGGTCTGTGTCTTGCTCAGAGTATATCAGGCACCTAGAAACAAACAGGAGGCAGGTTTCACTCAACGGCTTGCACTCCGACTCCGTCCTTCCACATTTTGGAAGCCATGCATTCAGCGCCAACTGCATACCAACGCCGGAAACGAACAGCGCCCACAATCTCAGGAGTTTGAACAGAGACTGGCAGCAATTATTTCAACTGGTCGCAAGAAACAAATTGGACAATAAACGACTATAAATACCAGTAGTGCCGCATAAATGCCGCACAAGGCAGTGGCGGAAGTTTCAGAATAGGAAACATATAGGAGAGTTTGGTTGTTGTGAATCAGGGATGGCGGAGCGAATCCACTGATGGACTGAAAGGTGGTTGGAACTGTGTTTTTGGGAGTGGTTGCAATGGTTGCAATGGTCACCTGGTCGGTCACCTCACCCACAACTGCTGGATGTAGTGTGGTGTAGTGCAGCGGTAGTTTTAGTTGTAGTGTAGTGGAGTTGTAGCTGTGGTGTAGTGTACTTAGCGTAGTGTAGTTGCAGTTGCTTTTGTGGTGGTGTAATGAGTGTAGTGTAATGTAGTGTAGTGTCGTCTAATGTAAAGCAGTGTAGTTGTAGTGGTAGCTGTCATTGTAGTTTGTGTGGTGTGTTGTGGTGTTTTGTGGGGTGGTGTTGTGTTTTGTGGTGTGGTGTGGTGTATGGTGTGCTGTGGTGTGGTGTAGTGCAGTGCAGTGCAGCGCAGTGTAGTGTAATGTAATGTAGTGTAGTGTAATGTAGTTGTACTTGTAGTTGTACTTGTACTTGTAATTGTAGCTGTAATTAGTTTAGTGTAGTGTAGTGTAGTGTGGTGTAATGTAGGGTAGTGTAGTGTAATTGAGCGCAGCGTAGTGTAGCGGAGTGTAGTGTAGTGGAATGTAGTGGAGTGTAGGGTAATGTAGTTTAGTGCGTTTGAGTGTAGTGTAGAAAAGTGGAGTGTAGCGTAGTGTAGTGTAAATAGTGTAGCGTAGTGTAGGGCAATGTAGTTGTAGTTGTAGTTGTAGTTAGTGTAGTGTAGTCTAGTCTAGCCAAGTGTAGCGCAGCGTAGTGTAATTGAGTGTAGTGTGTGTACTGAAGTGTGATGTCGTGTAGTGTAGTGTAGTATCCTTAGTGTAGTGCAGTGTAGTATAACGTAGTGTAGTTGTAGTTGCAGCTAAGGCAGCGTAGTGTAGTGTAATTAATTGAGTGTCGTGTAGTGGAATGTAGTGTATAGTGTAGTGTAGTGAAGAGAAGTGTAGTATAGTGCTGTGTAGTTGTAGTTGTAGCTGTGGTTGTAGTTAGTGTAGCGTAGTCTAGTCTAGCCTCGTGTAGTGCAGCGCAATGTAATTGAGTGTAGTGTAGTGTAGCGAAGTGTGATGTAGTGTAGTGCAGTGTGGTGTCATTAGTGTAGTGC
>Ga0126342_10011502_pt1 | contig 15816 bp, 16 predicted proteins | sample Cyp1metagenome_FD_92528 | JGI IMG/M metagenome (GOLD analysis project Ga0126342, IMG submission 92528) | Coral microbial communities from Lord Howe Island, Old Settlement Bay, Australia - Cyphastrea 1 metagenome | ecosystem: Host-associated > Invertebrates > Cnidaria > Coral ... | reverse complement strand
GTCTATCTAGATTTTAGTAGGGATCCAGAAGGGACGTTAGGCACTTTTTGGGGCTCCTTTTGCTATGTTTTGTGCACGAAATCAGGTGGTGTTTAGCCGTTTCGCAAGCGTCACAAAGGCATAATATCATGTCTGCTTGGCGGGCGTGTTGGCTGCAAGATGTTGCTGAAAGCTGAAAAAGCTAAAAATCCAGAAGGGACGTTGGGGACTCGGATTTTCTCCCTATGTTTGTGTCCCGGTGTTTTCCGGGGTCGGCGGCAGGGGTGGCAGCCCTTGTATAAGCTTGTGGTTTCTCCCTGTGAAGTTAGTCAAAACCCTTCTTGAAAAGCTTCATGAACTGCAGTCTGGCATCTTTTCAGACCAAGCAGCATGAGTTCGTTGTAGATCTCAACCTGATGCAGCTCTACTGATGCCTACTGGTACAACCAAACCAAGTAAGCGTGGTTGGGGATTGAGCCAACCATGCAATCAGCATTCGGTCCAGAAACGTGCCACAAGAGGTTGTTGGCCACACCAGTCACAAGGTCACAGAGGTCAATCACCAACCCTTCGAGAAAACGAGACGCTCACACTTCTCTGCTCCACTCTCAGTTCCAAGATTCCATGGTAGCATCATGTCGTATCTTGTTATACCTGAATACACTTTTCCAGCTTGTTGCTCTGGGCTGCGAACGTACGATAGCTTGATTGTGATGTTGTTTTCTGGACGTGCTGCTGCCTGCCACTGCACTAGCAAATGGTTTGATGCGCAGTCAGACCCAAATGTCTGCTTCAATGCATCCTAAAAGCGGGGGCATTCACATGCATTTGGGAAGCAGGAGTCAAAAGTGCATGAAGGTATGGTTGGAAGAGATACTGATATATACTGATACTGAAATGTTGAAAACAACTGGATTTGTGGTTCCGTCTTCGTGCCAAGGCAATGCTGTCCGGGCCTCTGAGTAAATCGCAGAAATTGCTCTTGGCACGATACCGCGATCCGCAAAACCCATGTGGCCACCAGACATCTGGGCAGGATGTCAAGGCAGAAACTTTGGCAGGGTAGGCCAAGGATCCAACTGGACAAACTAGGGGAATGCTTCGCAGACTACACTGCTGCATACATGCGTCACCTTTGAAAACAAGGTCAATAGTCAATAGTCCCCTAGTGAATAGAACTTTGCAGGGGGGCACGGTGCCTTGCAGTTGGCACTTGAATCCGGAAAAAAATAACACTAGTTCGGCCCAAAACGCTCAAAAGCATTATCAAGCTCTACCACGCTTAGTCCAACAACTTCAACTTAAGATCTGTGAAAGCTGTGTTGCACGGGAATGTAGGTAGGATAAACCGGGGAGGTCCTTGACCCTCCTTACCTGGTCTGCAGCAATTTCTCCATTGACGTCCGGAAAGCTGAGGAGCGCACGGTGTGTGTCTTACCAGCCCCTGTCTGGCCATATGCCAGGATGGTGCCGTTGTAACCGTCCATCACAGATCTCACCACATCCTGGGAACAGCGGTTGGCTGAGGCCAACAGACGGCGAAACAAATCTGGGCGGCCACACTGCTGCGCAGATTTCGAAGATCTGCTCCTGGCTGCCATTCGACAGTACCTCGGCTATACCGTCTGGTGCCCCAGGCACCTCCTGGATGAAGAACTCAACATCGCGTCCACATGTTCTTCGTAAAAATTTGGGGAACGAATCAGCTATCTGCACCATTGCTCTCCAAGAAAACGACTTCCCTCTTGCACCCCTTGGGCCGCTCCCCAGGCCTTGTCCAGCTTGAAGTGCCAAGTCTCTTGCTGGTTGTTCACCTCACGGTAATGAGACAGCTACAGCCTGTGATCAGTGGGTCAGTTGCTCCTGTGTGATTTCAACCCACTGGGCGCGAAGCAAACAAAAGTCAAGGGCCAGGTTTCGAAAGTGCTATGGAGATAGCTATGGCCATTTTCACGACGCTATAATGGATTTGGATAAACCCATGATGAGGGAGCTTCAGCATTTGCATTAAGATCAAAGCGTATCATCTACAGCTACTGCAAATTCTAGAAGCAAAAGGGAGGCTGAAGATCTGTGATTCCAGAAAGCTGGACCACAAGCCACACGCGGATGGGCTGCGTCAAGGTATGCCGAGTTATGCCAAGTGACAAGTCCCGCTGACTCATCTTTGGGCAAACGCATATCGATGCTATCTGCAGCCTGTCAGGTTGGTCAAGTTTGGAACGCCAACAAAATGATTGTGTAGAGAAATAAAGAGTAATAAAGTGGTTAGGGTCCAAGAAAAATAAACAAACAACTTGCCATGGTGTGATATGCTCTTCCTTTGTAGTGCGGAAACTAAGCTTTTTCCAAAGGAGATCACCATTTCATGAGGCATCTGGACCCTAGATGACCCGAAAAGCCGGTTTCCCAAACCTCATTAAACTTGAAGATGTCAGAGGCGAAGGACGACGTTGGACCTTGGCCATCTGTCCATGAATCAATGGCCGAAAAGCATTGCCTACAGTGAAGTCCAGTACTGTGAGTATTTTGGGCTAAGGGCGCGATTTGAGATTAGTTGCAGTTGGAATTGACTTGCTCCTTGACAGCCCTGCAAAAGACGTACAGTCCATAGCGCCTTGACAGCCCTGCAAAAGACGTACAGTCCACAGCGCCAAGTCCATCTACAGTGATTCCATGTGGGAAAATGCCTTACCTAGCCTTATGTAAGATGGGCAATACACATCAACCCCGTGCTATTGGAATTGCTACTGGATCTAACACTGAAGAGATGCTCTGTTGCCAGGCTTCCCCACGCGCTCGCGCCACGACCCGCACATTCGTGCGGCCTCGGTTTCTGGGTAAACTTGGACTCACACAGTTGTGGGATGGATATGATGTGCATTTACTTACTGTGTGGGAGATCTGCCGTCTCTCTTTTAATCTCCTTTGAAGAATGCAAAAAAGTTCACCAGAAAAGTTATGACATCTCGTTTGAAATATGTAAGTCGACTTTCACCATATCTGTCTTGCCCGGACAAGGGCAAGGATTTGTCAGATCAGGGGTCTGTGATGTTTATAATTATATTATATATATATTAGTATATATACGTAATTACCGTAATTATATATAAATTAAAAAAAAAAAAGCGATGATCGAAAGTTGCACCCAACTTGAACAAGGCTGGGCATCCAGGCCCATGATCGGCTGGCGTCTGCCCTGGCGCCAAGCTAGCCAGAGTGCGACCCTGGTGTTTACATTAAGAGCAGAGGAACCTGCCTATTCAAAGACTTAATGCTTGCTGGAATACCGGTGACACTTGATGCCCGCGCCATCCTGTTCCTAAATGTGAAACAACTCGATCCAAAGAAAAACCAAAGAAAAACCAAAGACATCCAAGACTTTCATCAAGCTTTGTAAGATCCCAGGGTTGGTCGGATGACTTCCATAGGCGATGATTCGTTGACAAGGCTCAGCAAATGCATCAAACAATATCCGGGAACGCGGTTTTATAAGGCTGCGATGGCTGTTACAAACTGTTTGTTGTTAGTGAAACCATGTCATTGCGATTCGGTATCCCGGATGCGTCATTGATGTTCCTACACTCTATGTGGCAATCCTCCCGAATCAAGTCTGCCACTTATGCACTTTCCTGCCTGCCGCTCCCTCCCTGCTGATGGTGCAGGATACTTTGAACCACAATGGCAATCAGGAACATTCCAAGATCCGCAGCGTTCATGGACAATTTGGAGGCAAATATCGTGCGTTACAAAGGACGAGGTAGTTGCTTCAAGTCCAGAATAGCCAGGCAATCTTCCTGAACTTGTTTGGGCCCCGAGATGTTGAAAGAAATGTCACTCTCCCAACCATCCCGAATCGTGTCGGCGCTTTTTGGGCTACACGGCTCTCAAGACTGAATGCGGCGCTCTTTGAACTCAGGGGGCAGCTCCTCAGCGATAAACTCCACCACGTCGACCGGACCTGGTCGCAGATGCTGCACTGGGCGTGCTCCCTGTGTTCCTACGGTTTGCTGCCTGCCTGAAAATCGAAGCTTGCAAAAAGTACAGGCGCATGCTCTTGTGCTCTTTGTCTGTTTGCTAGTTCCCTTCTGTGTTTGGGCCTGTTGGCCCCTGTTTATGTATATATATAATATGTGTATGCAAGTCTGGAAGGTGCGCAGGTGAAAGGATAGGCGGAAAGTAGGAAAGGAAAGACACATTCTCCATCGTGACAGCAAGTGTAGATGCTGTGTTTCAGCTCATCTGTTTTCACATCTATCACATCTATGGGGAGGACAACAAAGAACAACAAACGACATCGGATTTCCTTCCCTGTGAGAAACTCCGAAAGCTCCAGAAGTGTGGTTGGAGTTGGAATGTCTGATGAGTCTTGTTCTACATGATGCCGAGGCTTCCTCAGGTGCCCCATTGAGCCATGGATCATGCCGCCTGCTTTTTCGAAGTGCCTTGGCAGGACAGGATCTGTGGCTTCCCAGGAGCTGATTGGAGCTGGATCAATAGGTTACCAGGCATTCGAAGCTGATCTTCAGTGACCTCCTTGTCCAAACAGGACACCCGCACCTGGCGCACTGAAGCTACCCGAATGCTACCCGAATGCTACCCGCAAAAGTCCCTTAAGTTTCAACAGTTTCAACAATAGAACAGCCAATGTGGATGAGATGCTGTTTCATGCCCATGTATTTTTTTTATGAAATTTTGATGTCTATATATATATCAACTCTCATGTTGTCCAGTATAGATCTATTGAAATTGAAATGCCATTCTAGTTTTGCATTCATCAAGTCCTTCAGAAACTCTTCATGATGATTCATCGTTCTTGGATCTGTTTTTCTCCTGGGCGAACTTTTTCGGCCTCTGTCTGTGCCCGGTGGTATGGATATGTCCTCAGCATCTTGGACACAACTTCGACCAATACGAAACACCACATTTTGGACGACTGGACGACTGAGTCAGGCGACACTTTGATCTCGTTGCTGAAACCCTCAATGGATGACCTGCGACTTCAACTGCGAAGTCATTTCCCAATCCAACCAGACTTGCAAGATTTTCTGAAAAGTTCTGACAAGTTCTGAAAGGATCATCCTTGTACGACGATGCTGCAGTATAGTCTGATGGCTGAAGTGAGATTCGAGCTGTCTTTCTATTGCTATGGATGCATCAAATCGGTCCAAAATCTGGACTCCAAATCGGTATAAATCATTTGCGTTGGGCAACCCACAAGATCCCAGATCTGCAGGGCCTTGACAACTCCTTGACGGCCGACGCAGCCTGTGGCACCGTGAGCGAAGCAGCGCAGGCTTTTCATGGCTTTTCAAACACTCATAGCTTGCCTTTATGTTTTTTCGGGGAACTAGCAGGATACATGGAGTGGGCCAAGCCAGAATGCACGCAAATGAGTGGAGGATTATATATTTGAATAAATTCGGAAGGATTTTGAACTGCACTATTTCTTGAACATCAGTTGACTTTACCAGCCATAGATTTCTATCAAGTCAGAGCCCGATGGCCAGACTTTGACGTTTTTTATCTTTCCACTAAGCGACTGTTTCGGGCTGTCATTCTGTTCGCTCTCTCGATCTCTTCAGCCGGGCTCCCCAACCGACTTCGCATCTGGAAAGCTCAATCGCGCAGTTCGCGAAGCTGCAGCCGAGGGGAATGGAACCACGGCTACCACGGCGTCCACATGAAAAGGCACTTCTGTAAATGACTGATATTGACTGATGTTAATGTGGATGTTAATGTGGACATTGCCAGGTCCATTTGGACACAACAGCCTCAATAACCGTTCAATGACACCTCCGTTTCAGCCTCCATGGATGGTGCAAAAGCTGATGTCGCCCATGGGAAGGAAGTGATCCTTGAGGTCCTGCGCAGCTTGGGAACTGCCACTGCCAGCATGGTGATTCTGATGCAATCTCAATCTGTATAACTACTGTATAATTGTATAACTATAATTAGCATTTGACCATATTTGACCATATTTGACCGCATATTTGTTTATTTGTTACAATAAGATACAATAAGCACTTTACAGCCTTGACTTCTTGAGGCCACATAAACTCCCACAAATTCCCGGACATTTTTGTTCACGGCCGCATGAGATGCGTGACATAGCCTGCCAACTTAGCACCCTGGGAAAAGGATGCGACCGTGACTCCGCAAAGGGTCAAGCAGACCGGCACCGAAGATGGCCTCCAGGGTCATGCAGGGTCAAAATACATGATGGAACTGATACCAATGAATACCTTATAACTTATCAACATATATATATATATTATATAAATTTATATAACACATATTTGGTGAATCGCGACCTCTCTTTCTTCTACTCACCAGTGGAGCTGATGACTTCTTCTGTCTGCTATCTATTGGAGTATCAAGTAAAGCATGCCGTACTCCTCATTTACGTGATATTGACTTCCTGTCCCAAATCTAGCCTGTCATAGTCCAGGAAGAAGTAGATCCAGATATGGATTTTGGAGTAGAGCCACCAGTTGAAGTACAGGTAGGACAGTGCAAAGTACACTGGGAAGATGCTATGCTCCAGATTCCTCAGCTGCAACATCGCTGCAAGACACTCCATGAAGGGTAACATACTCGCCCTACATCCAGCCACATATGGTATTGTTAGTTTTTATCGTGATCATTACTATCATTGTTATGATTATCAGTATTTTCATCATTATTATCATTCTGCTCACTGTTATTATTGCCGTCACTACTACTATTGTTACTATTATTACTACTATGATCATGATTACCATTATGATGATTATTATTATTACAGTTATAGTTATGATATGTTATGATGATTATTATCATTGTTATTGGGCAGATGTGCAAACTCATCATCGAGTCCCAACTGCAAGGGATACCCTCGAAATCCAGGTGTCCAACAGTTCCCATTTGGGAATCTCCCTAACATTCCCTAACGACTCTTTGTTCTGACCCGTTCTTCTAGTATATTACAGCACGTTCTCACGTTTTGCTGTGAATCTGCCCACATGCGAGTGTAGCTTTGCAGCTATCTGCTATCTTTACGCTCATGTGTTGGTTTGGTCCTGGTGCCCTGGAGCACCCGTGACCGACCAGAGCAAGGAGCATTGTCCAGCGCGAACAAATCAGCTCGACCATCATCAAGACCACGTTGGCATTGTGCAGGTAGAAGGGAAGGATTGATAACCTGGACGCAAGAGAAAGCCCAACAACTTTGTCTTATCACCCTCACTAAAGAGACATTTCCGCCTGAGTATCCTCTTCCACAGACTACAGTGACTAAAGGGGAAGAAGCAATAATTGTGTTGCCTTCTTCGCAAAGAAACAGTGTGGTGTTGCGGGTCAATTGTTGTGGCATGATCCACCACCTGCATGCCGTGCAATCAAGAGACATCTCGTCGACAGCCGCCTTGTTCCTAATGCTTTCGCGGGTGAGCACAAACAAGTTGTTTTCTGGACAGGGTTGATCCATACCAAACAGCTTGGTGCCACCTTTTTTCCCTCGGCAATTCTTAGTCAGTACATATGCATGTGAAAACACCCAAGTAAACGTGGATACAGATTATTACGGCATTTCAAGGCATGAACAACAAGGTTTTATGATGGTTTATGACTGATATCTTGCGATGAATTGTTATTTTGCACTGAAACGACTGAAACAACCCAAAGTTGAGCGAGGGACATGGGGTGCTGTGAAATGTCACAACCTCCAAAACGCCCCAGCTTCAGGTGTTTCGATAGGTTTAAGTTTTGCAGGAGTCGCGTGTTGGGCAAGTCCATGATACTCCATGATATTATACTATTCCATGATGATCCACAATTCTGATCCATAAGGACCTTAAGCCCACCTGTCAACCACCAAGTGGCCCGGACACGAAGGCGAAAGGCAACAAGAAGACCCACACCGCCCAAAAGATCAGCCATGCCATGCCGAAGGCCTGGGCTTGGGGCGCAGGCACCAATGAACAAATAAGCTCTCAAGTGAATCAGACAGGAGCATGTTTGAGATCTGGATCTCCGGCAAAGCAGAATATGGAGTGATACAGCGATGTATCATATGTATATTGAAGTATGCGCCAAGCGTCCATGTCAAAGACAATCCAAAGTCCAGCCGTCACAAAAAATGGAGGTACCCAAGCAAAGCAAACATAAAGAGCGCTGGCGCCTCGATCAATGTACTAGGCCAAACTCTGACGTTGACTCATCATGAGGACAGGAGTTGCACGGAAGCTGACTTCAACTAAGGCACAGGTTGCAAAAAAGAAGTAGAAGATCTTCAAGCACCAAGTCCTCCACCACAGGTGATTGCTGTTTGTTGGTAGCTTGAAGCTGAAGGGAAGGGCCGCACAAGAACGGACCAGAGTCCAGTTGGACCACGGCCTGTAGACGGCCGTGGTGTTTTGTTGACGTTGGGTGGGGTGGGGTGGGGTGGGGTGGGGCGTGTATTAACGTTCATGTGAACTTGCAGATGAAGGACATGCTACTCTGTGGCTGCTGGCAGGTGCATGTATTCATGGGTGGGGTGCGGTGGGGTGGGATAATAACGTCCATGGCTCTCTCTTTCATAGGTCATGCTACGCTACTCTATGTTTTCTTGAGCTTTGCGTTCATGGGTCATGCTATGCTACTGTTTGTTCTCTTGAACTTTGCACTCATGCGTCATGCTACTTTACTGCATGTTCTCTTGAACTTTGCACTCATGCGTCATGCTATGCTACTGTTTGTTCTCTTGAACTTTGCACTCATGCGTCATGTTACGCTACTGTTTGTTCTCTTGAACTTTGCATTCATGCGTCATGCTACACTATTGTATGTTCTCTTGAACTTTGCATTCATGCGTCATGCTACGCTATATATTCTCTTGATTTGTTGCACTCATGCGTCATGCTACGCTACTGTATGTTAGACTTTGCACTCATGCGTCATGCTTCGGTACTGTATGTTCTCTTGAACTTTGCACTCATGCGTCATGCTACGCTACTGTTTGTTCTCTTAAACTTTGCATTCATGCATCATGCTACGCTATTGTATGTTCTCTTGAACTTTGCATTCATGCGTCATGCTACGCTATATGTTCTCTTGAACTTTGCATTCATGCGTCATGCTACACTATTGTATGTTCTCTTGAACTTTGCACTCATGGGTCATGCTACGCTATTGTATGTTCTCTTGAAGTGTGCACTCATGCGTCATGCTACGCTACTGTATGTTAGACTTCGCACTCATGCGTCATGCTTCGGTACTGTTTGTTCTCTTGAACTTTGCATTCATGCGTCATGCTACGCTATTGTGTGTTCTCTTGAACTTTGCATTCATGCATCATGCTACGCTATATGTTCTCTTGCACTTTGCACTCATGCGTCATGCTACGCTACTGTATGTTAGACTTTGCACTCATGCGTCATGCTTCGGTACTGTATGTTCTCTTGAACTTTGCACTCATGCGTCATTCTACGCTACTGTTTGTTCTCTTGAACTTTGCATTCATGCGTCATGCTACTCTGTTGTATGTTCTCTTTAACTTTTCATTCATGCGTCATGCTACGCTATTGTATGTTCTCTTGAAGTGTGCACTCATGCGTCATGCTACTTTACTGCATGTTCTCTTGAACTTTGCGCTCATGCGTCATGCTGCGGTACTGTTTGTTCTCTTGAACTTTGCACTCCTGCGTCATGCTACGCTATTGTATGTTCTCTTGAACTTTGCATTCATGCGTCATGCTATGCTACGCATGTTCTCTTGAACTTTGCACTCATGGGTCATGCTACGCTATCGTATGTGGGTCATGCTACGCACCCTCCGTGACACATTATGTGTTCACGTTTTGCTTGCGTTCAAGCTTACAGAGTCCAGATCCTAAAAGGTTCTTGGAAGAACTGGAGGCGCTGCTCTGACCAAAAGACGGCTAATAACATGTGACGATGAATTAGTTTCAGGTTGGCCAGAAAACCCAAAAATGGTGATTTGGTTTTGGCGAAATGACTGTTTTCGTTCTACTGCTTGTGAATAAGGGGTTTATGACCTTAGAAATAAAATCACACACATTCCTATTGGCACGAGCACATCAAACATGATCAACAACATCCCATTCATTAAAAAAAAACACGGCCATCTAAAGGCCGTGCTCCAAGTTACTAATTGCACTTTTGATGGTCCTGAAGGCATTTGTAGATCGTCGAACCAGTCGCCATCAAGCTGAAGAAGAACCCAGTCTCAAAATGTACCAGTATGCTTGTGTATTGCATTTATCTTAAAAATCCAGTTCAAATGAATTTCTGCAGCCAAATGGATGGACCCCAGCAGTGTATCTGGTGTGGCCATGTGACAGGGAGAAACCGAGCAGTTGAAGAGACAACTACCAGACTTGTGGAGCTCAAACCTTGCCCATGGTTCGCCAAAATGATCAAAATACAATCTTTTTGCCCCATACCCTATATAGTTCGATTTTGGTAAAATGTGTCGTTTGCGATGCAGAGACTCTAAAACAAGAAAGGCCGCAAGAAATTGGCATGGTCTTCGTTCGTACTCAAAAGTTTATCACCCGAAGCCCAGCACAGTCCAGAGGGTGCAAAAGGTCAAAAGAACTTCCAGTCCAGCAAGAATCAAGGGTTCCCCGGCATCCTTGGTAGCTGTGGCAAACATGAGGAGAAACAACTAAGAACACGGTAACATGGTTCTCACATATAGTCTTGAAGACCAAAGAAGTTGCAGCTGGGTCAGTCTGCTGCATGTGAATGTATTGTTTTCATGTTTTTCCTTCAAAAGCCGGGGTGTCCTTAGTTGATTGCAGGGTGGTCAAACAAACCACAGCAGTATCTGCAAGAAAGGCATCAGATCTTGAAAATCAGGCTACAATCTCTGCGAAAAGGAGAAGTTCGACTGAACCTCGCACTCCTCATAGCCACTGTTCAAGATCATGCAAGATCACTGCAAGATGCAATTCAAGTCGACCCATTATGTAGTAGAAGTACCCTGCTCCTACTTGACTCTGACATCTGGTGTGCTTTGAAGAGTCTTTCTGCCGCTGTCGATAGTTCTTCACAGCAACTGCGCAGGGGAGGAAGGTCAGGATGAGGCTTGCCTCACACAGACCGTGCAGGCTGGAACCTGAACACCCCACTTTTCAAACTGCACATCCTGACTGGTGGGAAAGTGGTGCCATTGAAGTAAGAGAGGACATCTACAAGCATTGAAATCAGCACAACTTTCTTTGCATGGCACGCACACTTCTTACTACAGCATTTTTGTACCCATACCGTTTGTAGCCTTTTCTTGCACTGGGTCAATCAATCAGTCAAATAGGTTATCAAACAAATCTGACAAAAAAAAAGTGCTATGATCGATACCGAATTGTCCAAAATCACACCATCCGCAGTGAGATTGCTCTTATTGCCCACGCTGCCCAGGGACAAATCGTGTGAGAAGAAGTGCTTTAGCATTTGGCAGGATCGAAGAGCTTTCCACTGCAGTCCTCACCAGGGCTGTGAGGCTTGGACGCCAGAAACAGAATGTCCCAGATATCCAAAAGGCATCAAGATCTGGCGCATTTGGTAGACGGTCTTTTGTGCTCATGAAGTGAGTACATTATGTACATTAGTACTAGTACCATATATTGCTAGTAGAAATTAGAAGATAAAGTGAGATGATTGTGAGATGGTTTCACAAATCTTCAAAGATCGGCGGGTATTATTGACCATTGCCCGATCTTTACTTTGAGTCGCTTGCTGTTACAGGATCGCAACTTTCTCAAGCTGGTGGCAGCTCATTTTGAAGCCACAGTTTGAAGCTGTAAAATTTTGTAAAATGATGCAAAATGCTAGGGCTGTGCTTCACTAAACGTGTGGATTCAGCCTCCAAAGAAGGCAATTGCTGTGCAAATCCACCCAAGTACGGACATGGTCCTGGAATCCAAATCGCTGAAGCCCAAAGAACCATCCAAGTCCCATGCCACATTCAGGGCAATGAGGCAGGCCTCAGGCTGAAGGAGACTGTGCAAACTGTGCAAAGGACTTCGGCACAAGAATTGGCTTCTGAACACTGATCAATCCTTTGGTTTCTGCGCAGGTCCAAGCTTCAAGGATAAGAAATGACCAAATCAATGTAGGCCAGAAACCGTAGAGGACCTGGGGACTGAGATGCTGCAACCAGAGTTCAGGGTCCCAATCCTGCTTCTCAAAAATATCAATGAGTCTCAATGAGTCTCAATGAGTCTCAATGAGTCTCAATGAGTCTCAATGACACTTCGCAAGTCGGTTTGGTCAATTTTTTTCCCATGGTCAGACGGTTTTTTCGCTCACTGAAGCGTCGAGTCACACCATGCCATCGTCCCTTGGTCGCCAGCACATCAACCTTTGGTGCTGGCTCACCCAGGTCCTCACTGACCTGTGCATGGCTTGAAGTTGTTTTTTGTGGTTCTTTGTGCATAGTGTTGCACCAGATCTGACTTTACGTGGAAACAAATCCGAACAGCTCAAGCTCTTTGTAATGTATGTGTTATTCATCTATCTTCATATTATAATTCATATATGTTCAATGGTGTGTGCCCTTGAGAAAAAAAAAAACTGATTACAGTGTCATACTGTGTCCATGTGGGACCTGTGAGATGCGACTTCCTGCTATTTCCATCCCAACTTGGCGGCACCTTGCGGACGGTCTCGGAGATGCCATTGGTGTCTTCCAAGGCAGTGTACAAAGCCATAGCATGAGCGATTGAAGCAGCGATTGAAGCAATTGGAGTTCATGTGATCCAAAATAATTCTATGAAATCTAATGTAGGAAAATGGTTTCCGGTGAAAAGTATGAGCGACACAAAACTTCTCACTTCAAAGGGGCCAAAGTCCTTGGCAAATCTACAATGACTTTGCTCTGCCATGCTGTCCATGCTGCTAAATTCCAACGATATCTAGCGTACAGGACTTTCATGCCGCACTGAAAATGCAGCTTAAAGCGAAGAGCATTTTGGTGCCATTCCAGTTCAGCAGTGATGCTTCCGAGGCAGCAGGCATGCACATGCCAATCCACTGGTCCCATAATTGAAATTCATCCCATAGCAGAAAGGGCACGTAAGGGCCCTGTAGACATTGTAAACAAAGCAAAGCATCAATGTCAAGCTAAAACGAATCTAATCTTTCCAATCTTTTGCCTTTACAAACTCCTGCAGTCCTGCCAGGTCGTGCAAAAGCTAAGACCATGTACCAGGACCTTAGCAGTAGGGTCCCCAACATGTATTTCTGTAGTGCCGAAGCTAGTGAAAAGTGGGACAGAAGGAAGTCTATAGGTCTCGATAGTTGGAGAAGTGTGTATTTGCACACATATTGGCTGTGATCAACTGTGTATGATCTAAGATGCTGCACAACCAGAAGCATCTTCAACGGGAAACATAGTGTTTTAAGTAGTAGATGCAGCGACTGATCTGTATTCCAACTCATGCAAAATTCATCATGTTCCTGATATTTCCTGTACGCAATCTTCCCCAAACAAAGGACCGCTTGCCTTGTCCAACTTATTCGTTGAGCAGTCTAACCTTACCGGAGGTGGCACAAAACATTGCATAGTGCAAAACGGCATGTCATGGAGTGATGATCTGGAAGTTCCAAGATTTTGGAAGTAAAACAAAACTAGTGTGAATCCGTCCATTTGGAAGATCACAGCCTAATGGCAGGGGCAAACTTCAAAGACTTGCCTTCAAATCAAATGTTGCCAAAGGTTTCGCGGTTGACTTGAACTGTACCAGTACCAAGTTAATGAAAAATGCTCTTGTTTTTTCTCTTGCCCTCCAACAAATTTCAAAGTATTCCACTGCCTAGCTTTGAAGGCCAAACCTTTGGGGTAACCAGGGTGAACTACCAGGACCTCCCAAGTAACCAAGTACACCGAGATTTTGTCAGACTGGCTACGCAGGCTTGTACCAAACATCATAAGATCCCATCAAGGTCAAATCAGATGCGCCTGCCCAAGGCTTCATCGAATTTTGCAAACAAGCAGCTCAAGGCGAAGTATCTTTCCCAACAAAGTGGTACCCTCCAGCTCTACTTTGGCCTGCACATTTCAGGAGACCTTCTACAAGCAGTGGAAACTGCGGCAAATTCGACTATCTGACTCCAAAAATGTCTGTGTCGCTGGCGTTCCAAGCGTCATCCTCATTTTTGAACAACACCTGGCATAGACATGACTCATAGCAAACTGGCAGGTCTCTGAGAATACCGCATAATACAGCCATGTTTCTTCAATCATTCTTTGGATCACCTCCTACATATCGAGGCAGAGGTAAACCAGGTAAACCTGGACAAAGCCACGGCGCCTCGCCAAATCGGATGTCCTTGTATCTCCTGGCAAAGGAACGGCTCAGCGCTGCAGATCTTTACCGTCGAGCGAAGGATCCTTGCTTCCAGAGCCTATCCTGTACGGCCAATAACACACTTTAGCTGTGAAACTTACTGCAGTTTATACGGTTTACGCATTCCGTCCAATTCATGGCCTGAGGGATCGAACTTTTCCAGCTTGGGTAAGGAATTCCTTGACCTGTGGAAGCTCTGGAAGATGCGGCCACAGCAGATTTAAGACACAGATCCGCAGATTGTAGGTTTTTGTACACTGAGCTACACATGTTCCACAAAGCTGAAGAAGGCGGCCTCTTCATCAGGTACTCCACCAATCACGCCTTGCACATTCACCTGAATCTTCGCTCAGATGTGCAAACAGCACAGGCCGGTACCGCTGCAAGATGAATTTATGAAAATATACAGAAATGTATATATATATATATATATATATTTATGTATATATTTATTTACTTATCATTTATTTATTTAAGGACGATTCGGTGCAGTGCCAAAGGTCAGAGATTATTATAGAAGACCTTTTGGCCAACCATACCCTATTGATCCTATGATATTCTATGCAAATAGAAGCCTTTGGCTGCGAATCTGCGGCGTGACCCATTGATGTTGTGCATGTTGAGTCGAGATACATAAATACGTATTTTAGATCTGTATCATATAATATGTATAATATATTGTATCAATATGATATTATATTATATATATATATTAGCTACCTGAAAAGATGCCTTTCTATCATTTTCTATCCATCTACAGATTGGTCTGTCTTTCTATCTGCTCTTCCACCCTTGCATCCGTCCATCCATCCATCTGTTGTCTGGCGGCTGCCTGCCTGTCCCTGTGGCTGGTTTTTTCGTTTATACACACAACCAATGTATGTACGGACATGTATGCGCATAATTATCATGAATGCATATATATATATTATATATATACATATACGTATACACACACAAGTACAAACATCTATAGAGAACTATGAAATGTGGAACCATTTCTATTCAAGACATGACAAGACACACATGGCTTGGTATCACTGGGACTCCCTGCCATGCCAGGCTCTTTCCTTGCAAACTTTTCCTTTGGCCAGGTCACCTGGAAGATCAAATCAGTGTCAACGTGTCAACCCAAGTCCATCTCATTGCATCTGATTCTGAGTAATCTAATTATGTTGATTTGCTGAAGGATACCAATCATTACTAGTCTGGAATTGCGTGCTTGAAACATTTGAAACTCAGAAGGACTACTGTGACAGTGACAAGAGCGCCCACCCTGACAGAAACGCCACGCAAGGTGAGGCCATCGAGCTCGTCTTGGGCACCTCAGAGAGCCAACTACCTGGTAGGGCACACCAAAAACTCACCCTCTGCCACGGAGGTCTAGGGATGTCTAGGGATGTCTAGGGATGTCTAGGGATGTCTAGGGATGTCTAGGGATGTCTAGGGATGTCTAGGGATGTCTAGGGATGTCTAGGGATGTCTAGGGATGTCTAGGGATGTC